>Ga0209254_10002702_pt1 | contig 16143 bp, 14 predicted proteins | sample FrelakmetDIP11DI_FD_187148 | JGI IMG/M metagenome (GOLD analysis project Ga0209254, IMG submission 187148) | Freshwater lake sediment microbial communities from the University of Notre Dame, USA, for methane emissions studies - DIP11 DI (SPAdes)... | ecosystem: Environmental > Aquatic >... | reverse complement strand
ACTTCAAACTTATTTGGGCAAAGTAACCTAAGATGCTCGAGGAAAGCGGCTTCGTCTTTATTATTGACAAAGTATTCAAGTATATAGGCATACTGGCAGTTTTCATAAAAAGCTTCGTAGATATTCAGGTTCTTATTTACCGAGAGTTGCCGAAAAAGCTTGAGGTCAGTTTGCGCATCTGTAAGGAATACAAACACCTTATTTTCATCTTCATAAGTGCCTTTAATTCTTTCTGCCTGTAAAATAGCGTATCCTCCAGCCTGCCTGGCTTTTATTTCCACTTCAGGAGTTCTCGAAGATTTGGCCCTTTTTTCAAAGACAAACTGAAATTCACCCTCGGCATAACGGTGCTGGGCTAAATAATGAAAGCCACTTTTTCTTTCAGACTGTTGCAAGGTAACTCGCAAAACTGCCTTTACCGATCGGTTAAACAATTCCCACTGGGGGATGAACTTTTCGCTGTCTAAAACTGTCTCAAATGAAACAAACTGCACAATACTGTTGACGTTCATCTTTACAAGGTAGGCTTTATTTCTGATAAAATATCTATTCAAGCGTAAAGGCTACTGACAATGGTTTTAATTGAGATAGTAAGCTGGCCGGTTTTGATCATTGACTTTCAATCATAGAAAATTCAATTTTTAAGCATTTCCTGAATAGAAGTCCAAAATTTCCTGTGTTCTTGTAATTCACGTATAAAATCTAATTCATTACCTTTTGCTTTAAGAAACAGTATTTGTTGAAACTTTTTTCTATCCGTTCTGGTCCAACTTTCAGTTCCGGGCATGCAAACAAAAAGAAGGCACCAATTACCCCAAACCTTTTTCTCAACTGGTTCAAAATAGGGCAATCTTTTCAGGCCGAGAAACCTCTTCAATTCCCCCATGGATTTCTCAATTGCCAATGTCCTGTCGCCCGCGAAAGTTTTTTTAATCATTTCTGTTATGGCAATACTTACCTTATCTGCATCAAAAAATAAACGATTCGTTTTTTCAGGTTCCCATTCCTTGTTGCAAGCAGTGAACTTCCTTAAAAGTGATACCGTAGTTCTGTATTTTTTGGCGGATTTTATTTTATCGTATTCCAGTTCTGCAATCTTCCTGATCTCCGCATTCACCGGCCTGAAGCCAAGTTTATAATAAAACCAAAAAGCACCAGTCTTCAACCCTTCCGGATTCCCTTTTCCAAACTGATAAGGCTTTACCACAAAACAACGAACATTGTAAACCTGGAAATATAGCCGCATAATCTGGCAGAATAGTTTGTCCGAATCCTTTCCTCTGAAAGGAGGAAAGATATTAATCCCGATTTTGCACCTATGGCCCCATATCCATCCGCCACCATAAGATAAAGGGATTCCGTTTTTAAATGCCATATAACCAATATATGACTCGAGTGCCAGTCTCCTTTCCTTAACCATACCCGTTAATGCGATCTCTAATCCGTCCCCCATTTCATAAAGAAATGTTTCTTCCTTATCAGCATGTGTTACCGGATCAGTTTCACGTGCATAAAAGGCGAGGCAACATCTTATCGTTGAAAGCAAACTCAATTTTCCCTCTAAAGAGCAGTTTAGTGGGCCGCTAACCTTTTTTTTAAGGATAGCTGAAGGATCGGTTATTAATTTATCGGGCTTTGTATAAAAAACAGATTTTACCGGCCATCTCGCAAATGTAATCCCGGTTTTCTCATTGCCTAATTTCCAACAAACAAATATCTTTAGCCCATCGTACAGCTGGTCTTTCAAAACAGTGGTCCAATCCTGTTGATCTATCAAATCTATCAGCCATTGTAAAGCCCTGGTATCCTTATAATAACCACTTAGCCATTTAATACGGTTCCATATATTATATTTTCCCTGTGTTGCATGGTGGAATTCAATTCCGGGTAAAGCAGCCTGACTTAGTTGACGGAAAATCTCCAGGTTTGAATCTGCATCAATGGGAAGGAGGTGATCGGGAAAGGTTTCTATCACCCACTTAACCATCGAAGCGCTATACTGGCACCGCATTTCAGTATATGGCAGCCCGCTATTTGTTAAAGAACGCTGCCAGGTTCTGCTTTGCTCATGCATCCTGAGCAGGTATACTATTCGCATTAATTCTGTTTCTGCAAGTAGGTTCGTTTTCTTATCAAAAGCCCTGGCAAGTATTAATAAAAGCTGGTCATGGTAGGCTTTAAGTATTGCAGGCCCGGGAATTTGAAATGATGCGCAGGTAGTAAGGTACTCGAGGCGGCATTCTGCATCATTCGCATTACGCAAATTTGCCAATGCCTGTTTCCATGCTTTTAAATTATTCATGGCCAATAACTATTCAATGAAAATAAGTTTTCATTGAATAAAGTACTATGACAGATATCATAAAGCCAAGTGAGAAAACCCGACAAATCTGGGAGATCAATCAAACATCAAACGGGCCATAGAAATTAACGCTTTGAATACAGGGCCCATCGGTAAAATAAAGCCATTCTAAAGCTGTTTCCAGGACCCTCATTTTTAGCAAGAGGCGTTGCTGCAATTCCGGCAGTTAATCCAGCCTGCCATTTTTGTTTTCGATATTGCAGCTCTGTATTTAGGAAAAATTGAGCCCGGTTAAAATAAGACCATTCATCCGATATCTGGTACTCCTCCTCAAATGTACTTACCTGAATTGCTGAACCTCCATTTACCGGAGTTTTTTGAACCAATCCATTTGAATAAGCAATACCATTTGCCCACCAGCAGAACTGCAAATTTCCACCAACCCACCAATTTGTTGCAATATTATAATTATAACCAACACTGGCAGAAAAACCAAAAACTTTATACAAGGTTTTAATTTCGGTTTTACTAATTGTAGTGTCCGGCAAGTAAGACTCTGTGGTTGACGTCCTGAAAGGTTTTTCCGGTAAGAGATTTGACATAAATGGATTTACTTCTGCAGATAACATGGATTTGCCTTTTGCAGATTGTAACCAAAGAGCAGGAAACAAAACCCTGTAAGGCTGTGACGAAGTATTAGGTCCTTGAAAATACCCGCGGGTACCTGAAAATGGCAATTGCAGAGACCAGGATAAACCTGCCTGCAATTGCCATTCGCCTGAGTTTTCAATGGAGTCTGGCCCGCCGAAGTTTTTAGAAACAAAGAGATCCTTCATTTTTAATGAATCTGAATTCAGGATTTCTTTTTTGGACATTAATGCACTGTCGGTCAATAGAATCTGATTCGATTCAGCATTTTCATTTGGATCATCAATCGGATGGGTGTTAGAGTTAGCAACGGCCTGGGTTTCATTTACCTTAGTTACGGAAGTATTTAATGGGTATTTTATTTCTTTTAATGGCTTGGATTCAGGGTTCTGTTGTTCCAGGTAAGCAGGGAAAGCACTTTTTGTCTTTTTCCTTGTAATAGACTTTTTGTATTCATTTTGGCGATTGCTTAAGTGATTACCCGATAAAGGCCTACCATTTCCGCGATCAGCTATTACCATAGATTTCGAATCCTGTTCATTTCCTTTTCTTAAAATATCTCTTATTGGAGAAGTTGGTACAACGGGATCAGGTATATGCAAAGCACCTGAGTTTGATTTTACTTTTAGATCATTTTTATTAATGTTTTGATCCTGTGAAACTATATCCGATTCCTTCTCTGATTCCTTTTTATCATTAGAGCTTACTTCTTTTTTACCTGTAACTATTTGACTAACCGGATTAAATTTTTTGTTTATGATAAAGATTGCAGCTATAATCGAAATCAGTGTAATTGAAATAGCTAAACTTTTAAATGAATTTTTTAATACCCCTTTCATACCGGAATCTGGCTCCAATTCAACAATCGGATTTTCCCTGTCAAGTTTTTTGCGCATATCATTCCATGCAGCATCAACAGATGGTACTGAAATCGGTATATCTTTTTCTTCAATTGGCCTTGTATGTGCGTTTTTTTCTTCCAAAACAATATTTTTCGGTTACAGATAAAATTTCTCCAACATGGGTTTCAATCGCTTTCTTGTTTCACTTAGGTGCCACTTTACCGTTCCTGCTGAAATCCCAATTTTTTCAACAATCTCTTTGATGGAAAATCCCTCCAGGTAAAACAAGCTGCAAACTGCACGTGTTGCCGGAGACAGCGTATCCAGCAGAAAATAAATATCTTTTGCCTCCAGTGAACTTATAGGATTCTCACCAGACGACTCATTCAGGCTATAGTTCATTTCTTCAGATTCAGGAAATTTCCTCAACCTTAATTTGTCCAGTGCAGTATTGCGTACTATCGTATAAACCCAGTTAAAAAAACTTCCTTTGTTCGGCTGAAATTTATCCAACTGGGTAAAGACCTTCAGCATTCCATCATTCAGGGTCTCCACTGCATCCCGATCATCTGCAAACAATCTTTTACACAACAGGATAAGGCCTGGATAAAATTGCCGATACAACTTTTCCTGGCTAATCCTGTTATTGGCCCTACACTCTTGTATGAGTTGATGATATTCCTCCAAATGACTAAGGTTTCAAAAAAAATTTAATACATTTTTAAAGAAATAATTTTACAAGAGTCAATAATAAAAATATTTTGTGATTGAATTATCATAGGGAATATTCTTTTCTTCAATTGGCTTCCCGACAGCATTATATTGATAAGAATAATTTATTTCATCATCCGGCGAATTTGGATAATCGTTCTTTTGACGTATAATATTGGCCGGCGAACCAACAGTTGGCCAACTATATCCCCAGAAAAACAGGGCAGCATCATCATGAAAACGGGGATTCTGTTTGTTATCATATTCCCAGGTATAGCGCAAGGAAGGAACGAGTACCCCATTATTATTATCATCCTGATACAACTGTTTCTCAATTATGTTTCCTTTGCCATCATATGTATAAATCTGGTAAGAAGTAAGTTTCAAAGAATTATTTGCCTGTAGGAAATACTGGGTAGTCCTGATTATCCTGCTATCTGAATTATACAAAAAGACCGTGCTGTCAATAGCGATTGAAGATGACCCGGATTTACGATAGATTGTTGCATTTGCCAGCTTACTGCTAACACTACTCTCATACCTCATTAAAACATAAGTGTTTGACGTGTCCGGGAGATTTGAAACATTTATAATCCTGCCAAGAGAATCCCTTTGAAAAGTAGTACTCCCATTTATAACCCTAACAGTATTATTAGACATCAAAATTTTTTGTGTAGTGGTGATTTGGTTTACACGTTTTGCATCATCATATCCATACTCCTGTGTCAAATAGTCAATGCTATCGGGAAGAGAATAGTACACCACTTTTTTCAATAGTCCGGTATTGTCTGTTATTACAGAAGGTTCCGCCGGTTCCATCGATAATTCTTTTTGACAGGAGAAAAAAGTGATAACAAAAATAAATCCAGTTATAGTCTTCATGTTACTCGTTTTAAATGCTTTCCTTGATTAACGAGGAATGGATAAAGTAAGGTTGGGTATGTCATAAAAAAAAGTTAAGAAAAGAATGAATGCTTCAAATGAAGGATTTCTATGGCCTATTGAGTTATAATTGATTTGCGTATTTGTACAAAATCAACAAAATAATCCTGCATCATATACCACTTTACCTGGATATATTTCTCTCAGATCTGTGTTATAATGTTGATTATCTGATTATTACATCAATTTGGAAACATTTTTACTGGTTTTCTTCATTCTTATAGACTGTTAGCTTGAAAATATAAACAAGCTCGTCTCGTTATTATTTTAAGAAAATCCTTACCCATGATCAAGTTTACCCTGTGCCTACTCTCATTTATCCCAATTGCGGTTTTTGCACAAAAAAAAGTTGATCTTGATAAATTTGGATTTAGTGTCCAGTTCAGATCACTTCCCAATTACAGGCTCGATAGTTCATACCGGACGTATAATGTAGAAGTTGAAGGAACCAAAATAATGGAACCATTCGTAAAGGAGCTTGATCCTGGAAAATCTGTTATTCTGGAGGGATGGCGCAAACTCCCCGAGGATGGACACCTAAACATCAAAGTAAAACTGGATGATTTGTTACCTGAATCATTCGCGATAAAAGAAAGAATAGAGAATGTCACCGACAAGACGGGGAAGATTATCAGCTCCAAAACATTTTACTACCAGGAAGTAATTTATACTTTTTCTGCTTCTGCAATCATTACAGATTACAAGGGTGCACATATAAAAGACCAGGAACTGGCAAGCAGGACCTATAAACAAACCTATCGAAGTCCTGAATTTCCTTTCAAACATATTGCATCAGGCTATTTCATGCTGAATTCTATGAAATTAATCAGTGAGTTATACAGAAGCAGTGTGACAAAGGCTATGCACAAACTCAGTAACTTCATCTCTGATGATTTTGGCTACGGAGAGGTCACGGTAAACGATTTCATGTGGATCATAGACAGTCGCAAACACCCGGAATATGATGCACACCGTAAAGCTTTTCAACAGCTGAATACGGCGTTTTTTGGCCTTGATGCCAATACACCCATTGATGGTGTAAGGGAACAACTGAAACCGGTAATACAGTATTTTGAAAGCATCAAAAAAAATTATTCATCAAGCAGTAAGCATGATCGAAAAATAAGGTATGCGAGTTTTTACAACCTCGCAGTATTGTATTATTACCTGGATGATCCGCAAATGATGATAAAAGAAGCCAGCGGATTGGCATTGAATGATTTTGATTCAAAAGATGCGCGAGGATTCGAACAATCGGCTCTGCGGTTAAAGAAACAGTTCCAGGTATCAAATATCTATACCCGTCATTTTAGGATAAACATAAACAGCTTCAAAGGGCCATATGAAAATACGGCTGATATTACGAAATAAAATACCGTTAGTGCAATGTGAAAAGGATCGCATGGTCCGATATGGATAATTATACAATAATCGTTTTATATTTAACAGGCCTGAATTTCCAGGTTATATTTTAAAACAACTTTGTATGACAAACGTAGAAATAATTAAACAAGGTTATGCCCACTTTTCAACAGGCAATGTGCCAGGTGTTTTAGCCATGTTTGATCCTGCTATCCACTGGCATCAATGTAAAAGTTTCCCTTATGCTACGGGAGAGGGAATATATACAGGACACGATGAGATTGTACAGCATATATTTATGAAAATACCGGAATACTATGATGGATTTACGATTACCATAACAGATCTATTTGGCTCAGGCGATAAAGTAGCCATGCAGGGATTTTATGAGGGAGTATATAAGCCAACCGGTAAAAGATTTAAAGCCAATGCAGCCCATATTTGGACGGTAAAAGATGGAAAGGCTACCCACCACTTCCAGGCGGTGGACACAGCAACCATTATAAATTAGAATCAACTACATATTTTCAATATTGCCTGGAGCTATTAGAGGGGGCCAAATATTCACTTGCGCAGCTTTAAATATACATGCTGGTAATTTATCGCTGCGCGAGTAATATTATACTTCGTTCAGTCTTTATATAAGTTTTCAGATAATCCAAAGGCTCTTTCCGGTGCATTATTTTCCAAATGGTGAAATGCCGTAGGAGTAAGCCCGGTAAAGTCTTTATAATCCTTTACCAGGTGCTGGTAGTCATGATATCCACACTCCAGGGCAATCCGCAACCAATCAAACATAGGCTTTGAATTTTTCAGCCTGAATGCTTTATCAAAACGTGTTACCCTGGCATATAATTTCGGATTTACGCCTGTTCTGTCCGCGAACTTTCTTTCTAATTGCCGTGGGCTCAGGCAAGATTCTTTAGCAAGGTAATTCAAAGAAATATTCCCATTCAGATTCAGAATCAACTTACAGGCATCGTCTATCTGGTGATGCGCTTTCTTTTGTCTTTTCATCAATTCCAAAACATAATTTTCCGCAATTCGAATCATGCTTTCGTAACCCTTTGCATGATAAAGTCGTTCATTCACATTTCTCAATTCGGAAGAGAAAATTGTTTCCGCATCCAGATAGTCATTTGTCATTTCTTTGGCTGGAATACCAGTGAGCCTGTATAATGCACCAGGATAAAAAATGATCTGTAAAACAAGAAACTGATGGCCTATATACCGATGGGTGACTTCTGTCTGTTGCCCGTACAAGACTACAGGAATATGTTCAATAACTTTTCCATTACCGGCGTATTGTACTTTTTCTGTATCCAAAGGATAAAAAGCCAGGCAATGTTCCGGCCTGGGGGGATAGGCTTTGAAAGGCACGGGTTGTTCCTTATCAAACACCAGGTGAATGATCCGAAACAACTGTACAAATTCTGACAGTGCAGGGTTTGGTGTGAAATCCTTTAATAACAAGAATGGTCCTTTTGGTTATTTAAGATAAGAAATTATATCAAAGCGTAAGTGGTGGTCCTACCACTTTCATTCCATGCTCCTTATGGATTCTGTCCATTTCCGACTGCGAAGGCCTTTCTTTAAGTGTATTCATATAAGAGAAGAACTCTTCCATTTTACCAGCTGGCTGCAGAAAATAGATCAGTTTTCCCTTATCCGTGAGTTGTATCCAGGTATGAGGAATATTACGAGGAAGGAAGATGGTTTGACCAGGCTTCAGTACATGAGTCTCCTCCCCCACCACAAATCTGTATTCCCCTTCAATGACCGTAAAAATCTCATCCTGGTTCATATGAAGATGTAACATTGGCCCAACTTTGCCAAGGCCTGTATATTCAAAAACAGATAACTGTCCACCCGTATCTTTTGATGATATTTTTAAATCATTGGGATGTACACCCAGGAATTTAACTGTTTCGCCGAATCTTGATTTGCCATCATCAACGATAAAGGGCTTGGTTGTTGAATCGGTAAATGATGGTTTGTTAAATGAACCAGCAAAAGAGATGGCCGGTAATGATGCCAGCCCTGTCAGCAGAAAATCTTTACGTTTCATGTTTGATCTATTTAGAACGTAAAGATGCAGTAACAATGATGTAGTTAAGTGGTAAAAAAACGACATTTTTACTAAAACTCAACCGCAATGACGCATTAGCGCAAAGAAAGGCTTACAAAGGAATATTTCCATGTTTTTTTCTCGGACGTTTTGCCACTTTGTTTTCCAGCATAGCAAAGGCCTTGATGAGTTTCTTACGTGTTTCCCTTGGTTCAATCACTTCATCTATATAACCACGTTCGGCAGCCTGGTAAGGTGTGGCAAATTTTTCTGCATACTCCGCTTCTTTTTCCAATAGTTTTTGGGCAGGATCAGCCGCTTCGGAAATTTCTTTCTTAAAAATAATTTCACTGGCACCTTTCGCTCCCATCACAGCTATCTCAGCTGTTGGCCAGGCATAGTTCATATCCGCTCCGATATGTTTAGAGTTCATTACATCATAAGCACCACCATAGGCCTTCCGTGTAATCACTGTAACACGCGGAACAGTTGCTTCACTCAATGCATATAATAATTTGGCGCCGTTGGTAATAATTCCATTCCATTCCTGGTCGGTACCAGGAAGGAATCCAGGTACATCAACAAACACCAGCAAGGGTATATTGAAGCAATCACAAAACCGGGTAAAACGGGCCCCTTTTTTTGAACTGTCGATATCCAGTACTCCGGCCAAACACATAGGCTGGTTGGCAACAATACCTATACTGCGCCCGGCAATTCGGGCAAAGCCCACAACAATATTTTCGGCATAATCTTTATGTACTTCAAAGAAGGAATCAACATCACAGGTGCCTTCAATTACAGCCCGGATATCATAAGGCTGGTTTGTACTTACCGGAATTATTGTTTCCAGCACTTCCCTTGTTTCATCCCCTAATGTGTAGGGTAATTTGGGAACCACATCTTCACAGTTTTGAGGCATATAACTCAACATCTTTTTCACCTGGGCAATGCAATCCATATCATTGACTGCAGTAAAATGCGTTACGCCAGATTTAGTGGAATGTGTGGAAGCCCCGCCCAATTCTTCAGAACTCACTTCTTCATTAGTAACTGTCTTCACCACATTGGGGCCGGTAACAAACATATAGCTGGAATTCTCTACCATGATAGTAAAATCAGTCATGGCAGGAGAATACACGGCACCTCCGGCGCATGGGCCCATTATGGCAGATATTTGCGGAATAACTCCGGAAGACTGTACGTTACGAAAGAAGATATCTGCATATCCGCCAAGAGATCTTACCCCTTCCTGTATGCGGGCACCACCGGAATCATTGAGTCCAACCATGGGTGCGCCGGTTCTCATGGCAAAATCCATGATCTTACAAATTTTTTCAGCATGGGTTTCGGAAAGGGCCCCACCAAAAACTGTAAAATCCTGAGCAAACACATATACCAGCTTGCCGTTCACCGTGCCATAACCAGTGATCACACCATCGCCGTAATACTGCTGATCTTCCATTCCAAAATCTTTGGTACGATGCACAACCAGGGCACCAATTTCTTCAAATGAGCCCGGATCCATTAACAATGTAATCCGCTCCCTTGCAGTAAGTTTACCCTTTTTGTGTTGTGTATTGATTCTAACTTCCCCACCACCCAGTTTACCTTCCGCAATTTTCTCTCTTAGTATCTCAACTTTTGATTTCATGATTCGAGTAATTATGCAATAAAAAAGTAGCGTTTAATTTAATGCGCCAGTCTTCTTTTCCAGCTGGTAGATTTATTCTCAACCGGGTTGATCATTTTATTTATTTCCATCCAGTAAGCTAACCCAATCAAAGCAGCGACCTCTGCATTGGATTTTTGCTTTTCGATGATCAGTTCCGGCGTATAATAATCCTGTACAAAATGGGTATCAAAATGCCCTGATAAAAAGGCGTCATGTTCGAAAACAAATGTTCCAAATGGCAATGTGGTTGACAGGCCTTCAATTTTATAATCCTTAATGGCCTTTTTCATTTTTTGAATTGCTTCTGTCCTATCTTTTCCGTGAGTGGCCAGTTTGGCAATCATAGGATCATAGTAAATAGGAATGGCCATTCCTTCTTCATAACCATCATCAACACGAACACCTTCCCCTTCTGGTTTGATGTACGTGGTGAGGGTACCAATTGAAGGAAGAAATTTATTCAATGGATCTTCTGCATAGACCCTCAGTTCAACAGCATGACCATTTATCTTTAAATCGTCTTGTGTAAATCCAAGTTTTTCACCTCTTGCTATTTTAATCTGTTCTTCTACAAGGTCGATACCCGTGATCATTTCAGTAACGGGGTGCTCTACCTGCAAGCGGGTATTCATTTCCAGGAAATAAAAATTCAGCTTATCATCCATCAGGAACTCAACCGTACCCGTGCTGGTATATTTACATGACTTGGCAACCATAACCGCTGCATCGCCCATTTTTTTGCGGAGTTCCGGTGTTAAAACAGATGAAGGCGATTCTTCCACGACTTTCTGGTGACGTCGCTGGATGCTGCATTCCCGTTCAAACAAATGAACAGTATTACCGTAATTATCTGCCAGCACCTGAATTTCAACGTGCCGCGGGGAGCTTACGTATTTTTCCACAAAAACGGAGCCGTCGCCAAATGATGACTTCGCTTCGCTGATTGCCCGTTGCATTTGTTCTTCCAGATCCGCTTCTGCATGTACAATCCGCATCCCTTTGCCTCCGCCACCGGCCGAAGCTTTTATCAGTATCGGGTAACCGATTTTTTCAGCGATCTCTTTGGCAATAACAACATCTTCAATAGCCTGATCAATTCCCGGCACCATAGGGATATTATAAGTCTTCACACATTCTTTAGCCGCGAGTTTAGATCCCATAATACGCATGGCATCAGGGCCCGGGCCTATAAAAGTGATGCCGGCATCAGTTACTTTTTGTGCAAAATCAGCATTTTCACTCAGGAAGCCGTATCCTGGATGAATCCCGTCAACCTTTAATTGCTTACAAAAATCAATAATTTTATCACCGTTCAGATAAGACTGACTGGAAGGTGCCGGCCCCAGGCATACAGCTTCATCCGCAAATAAAACGTGTGGAGAACTACGGTCAGCCTCTGAATAAACCGCCACTGATTTAATCCCCATTTTCCGTATGGTTCTCATTATTCGGAGGGCAATTTCACCCCTGTTTGCAACTAAGATTTTTTTCATGATTTATCTTTAAATACAGGATATTTTTAGCATGTAAGATTATTTCTATTCCAGTTCTACGAGCACCTGTCCTTTATCCACTGCCTGCCCGGCCAAAACAACCACCTTCTTAATTTTAGCTTTGGTAGGTATCACAATACTGTTTTCCATTTTCATGGCTTCCAGGATCAGTATTTTCTGACCCTCCACTACTTCATCCCCGTCGGAAACATTTATTTCTAGAACGAGACCCGGCATAGGTGCTTTGATCTCTCTGATCTGCTTTACAGCCGCCGCTCCAAAGCCCATTTTATCAAGCATTTGGTCGAGGTCATCCCTGATCTCAACTTCAAATGCCTCTCCATCCACTTCAACCCTTAGCTTTTTACCGGCATTTTCCGAATCAAGGATTCGGGCATTAACCGATCGATTTTTTTTTATGAGGTTATATTCAGTGGGGGAATGCTTTACAATATTCAGCTGGCTAAGATCCTCAGGCTTGAATTGAAACTTGAAATCGTTGACCTTGACCGCGAATGATTTGTTATTTTCTGGCATAAGGCATTGCTTAAGTTCTGAGAAATTGTTTGATGATTAAATATTTCCTTATAATTAAATAGGCCACAAGGTGGCCAATCTATATATGAATATAAATGATCATTCTCATTTAAAAAAAGAATTAGAATCAGTTGTTAGGTAGCTAAAAAGAACAGGCCACATTTTTAGGGGAAAAGAAAACACCAGTCAAACAAGAGCAGAAATTCAATTTTCCCTGAAATAGTGTGATCAATAAGACAATCATATATAGCCAACAGCTATTAAAATTTTCTACTCTGGAAGAGAACAAATCTTTTAATGAATCAAAATTGTGATAAGTGGCTCCTGGTTACCATATTTTATAAATATTTTTAAACTGGGATGAACGTAAGTTTGAAAAGAGCATTAATTCAAATTCCTTCATTAAGTTAACCCGGGGACGTGAAAATGAAAACTTGTTTTGCAGTATATATCTTCTATTTTTCTTTTTTTTGCTTTGCAATATGTTTTCAAACGCAGGCACAAAAAGTTGACTGCGATTTTAAGAAACAAATTTATACACTGGATTTTGGCAGCAGTTCTAATGAGAAAATATTCAATCTCGCCGCTTTAAAGAACTATAAGAGAACAACAGACATCTGCCCCGAAGATGGATACTACGGATATCTATCATCGGTTGGAGATTGTTTTGGAAGTAAATGGCATAAGATTATTGAAGATCATACGCCTGGAGATAAAGGAGGTAAAATGATGGTTGTAAATGCTTCATTTGCACCTGGACCTTTTTTCTTTTTTAAACTGGCTGGATTAAAACCAGGTTCCGTCTATGAATGGTCTGCCTGGGTGATCAATATTTGCAAATCGGCTGATGGTTGTATACCCACACCACCGGTACTCAGACTTTCTATTCTTTCAGGCACAAATGAAATTGCAAAATTTAAAACAGTTCCACTTGTAACCAAGTCTTCACCGGTATGGTTCAAACAATCCGGCACATTTACTGTTCCCTTTGGCGTTACTGAAATTACCATATATATGGAAGATATTACAGAAGGTGGTTGCGGGAATGATTTCGCCATAGATGACTTTATAATGAAAGAATGCATCATTACCCAAGCGTCATTACCTCTGGAAATATCGCCAAAACCTTCTGCCAAAGACGATCCACCAAAGGGAAAAATCACAGATCCGAAACCCGAACCTGGTAAGAAAGCTGGTATTAAAAACGTGGATACTTTAAATAAAATCACCCAAAAAACCCAGGATAATAACGAAATACCCATTTCTCAAAAGCCGGCAATGGTTGAATCTGCACCTTCGATTGCAATGCCTCCGGCTCCTAAACCTCTTTTTACCAGATCTAATCCGGTCATTAAACAAATAGAAACGGAAGAGACGGAAATGACCATTCAATTATTTGATAACGGGCAAATTGATGGCGACACGGTTAGTATTTTTCACAACAATTTACAGATCGTTGACCGGGCCGGGCTTTCAACAACACCGGTAACTGTAAAAATCAAAGTCGATAAGCAACATCCGCATCATGAACTGGTGATGGTGGCAGAGAACCTCGGATCGATTCCGCCCAATACTTCGTTGATGATTATTACGACAAAGAATAACCGATACGAAATATTCATTACATCCACGGAACAAAAAAATGCAAAGATCGTAATAGACCTTGTTGATAAGTGAAGTCGATGCAGATTTAAATATCGATCGAGTGTACTATATTGGCTTATATTTTCTAAGATTCAGCCATGCAAACAGAGCGAGTAATGCTTCCCCCCAAAAACCAATAATAAGTATAACAGATGGTGTACCATCAAGTGAGAAACTTATCAGCCTTCCCAGCGCCAGAGCCAGCATGAACAGGAAATTGGAGATCGTGGCTATCTGCCAGTACCCCGGATAGAAAATTCCAGCGATCCATAACCCAGCGATAGCCAGGTATAAACACATGATGGCCCGGAAAATATTATGCATATCGGTTGTATGCAGTGTAAAATCAAATAAACCGGCAAAGACCCCATTATTTCCTGAGCCATACACAAAAGCAATAGGAATAACCACAACAGTTGAAATGATCAGGTGAAGGTTTTTAAGCTTATTCATTTATTCGCTCTTGTAAAATTGATCCCATACAATGGTTTTGCCCGACCTTACAGAAGCTTTGGAAGCTTCGAGTATCTGCATCATGATTTCGTTATTAGCCGGTGCAGACAGGTCATAGGTTTTCATCTGAATATTTCCGCGGATAACATTGGCGAAATAAATAAATGGATCATTTCGATCCACTGGCAGTGTTGGCGCAACAATACTTTCAGCGACAGACTTTTCATTTTTCCGTACCAGCATGTTTGATCCGTCTTTACAGAATACAAAACCAGATACACCATAGACTTCCATATCTTTCCTGCCATAGGGCCAGTTCCATGATGCCTGAATGATGACCTGAGCTTTTTTATAGGTCAGGATTATGGTTGCTTCATCTTCCACTTTTGGATAAAGTTCCGGTTTGAATTGCTGAGTAATGGCCGTAACTGTTTGAGGTGTTTCGCCATTCATGAGCCAGGTGGCAATATTGGCACCATAGCAACCAAAATCAGTCAGGGCTCCACCTCCATTCAATACCGGATCTGTCAACCATTCCAGGAACTCGGGATTACAACCAATCTCCACAGGGCCGGGGTGTCCGGTGTGAAATACAATCTTCCGGATATCGCCAACCAAGTGATCAAGGTTAATCAACTGATATGCCTTCTCATTGCTTCCATACCAGGTTGTTTCGTAATTAGTCAGTAGGTGGATTTTGAATTTTTTTGCCAGGGCAAGCATTTTAGTGGCATGGTCCATGCTTACGGCAAGCGGCTTCTCTACCATTACATGAATACCTCTCGGTGCGCTGTACTCTACAACTTTCAAGTGATCGTAAATGGTATTAAATGCAAGTACGGCTTCCGGCTTGGTTTTTTCAATCATCTCTTCCATGGATGAGTACACCAGGTTCATACTGTAACCATGTTGTTTTGAGTAGGCAGCAGCAAGGCCCCGATTGGGTTCTGCAATTCCCACGATCTCGATGTCGCCCCTGTTTTCCCTTCCCAGTATCCAATGCACATGAGTATGCACAAGGCCAATAACGCCAACGCGCAGCGGCTTTTTTGATGGAGTAATTTCCTGCCCCGCCATTGGCAGTGTCAAACCAAGGAATACAACCAGGAAGAAGACGGCTTTTTTCATAATAAACCGATTTTATTCAAATATAAATCCTTTCACTGCAATCATAGTTAAAACAGGCCAGGCTTTCGACGGCTGTCAGAAAAACAAACTCTTTATTGATGCTGCTTAAGGTTTAATGTGTTGTAATATTAAACATAACAAAATGTATTGTCTATTTTAACCCAGTAAGATCCCTCCTTCGTCGGGATGACAAGCCGGGATAGTTAACCTCATTCGGGATAGCGGCTATTTGTCAGTTTCATTAATTTGTCATCCCGACGAAGGAGGGATCTTTAAAGCATTGTTATCAGATGCCTCGTTCCTCGGCATGACAAAGACAAAAGATTCTGCTATTCATT
>Ga0209254_10002701_pt1 | contig 16146 bp, 15 predicted proteins | sample FrelakmetDIP11DI_FD_187148 | JGI IMG/M metagenome (GOLD analysis project Ga0209254, IMG submission 187148) | Freshwater lake sediment microbial communities from the University of Notre Dame, USA, for methane emissions studies - DIP11 DI (SPAdes)... | ecosystem: Environmental > Aquatic >... | reverse complement strand
GGCACGTGGCAAGCGCAGGGCCTGGGTAACCGAGTCAGGAATCTCTAATTGAAGGCTCATGGCATACCGTCCTTTCAAGAGTTATTATACATGAAACATGATGGGCCGTGTGCGGGCACTACTGATGTTGTTGCAGCGCCTATCCGATTTGAAAGGTAGAATCGCGGCCGCATAATTTCGTATCGAGACGAAGTTGAGTGGGTGCACTGGGTGCGCCCACTTTGCGTTTCTGCGGGAACATCGCGCAGCCACCTGAATTAGTGTCAGGAACAAGAGACATGGTGTCGGTTAGATGGGGACTCACATTCCCTTGGTCACAAGTTCAAATCTTGTCGCCGCCACACCGTGGCCCGTTCAACTGAACGGGCTTTTGTTTCTCGCTCATCTTGCCGCGCCTTCTCACTCATGCTAGAATGGGCACGCGGGCCGGTGGCGAAATGGCAGCCGCAGGAGACTTAAAATCTCCCGCTCTCGCGAGCATGAAGGTTCGAGTCCTTTCCGGCCCACCTGCACCAGCGCGATCGCGATCACGATCACGCTGGTGCCGTTTTAGTGCGTCGCGGCTACTACGTGCTACAATCCGCCCATGCCCATCATTCCTCTGCGCGTGCATTCACACTGGAGCCTGCTGGCGGGCGTGCCGTCGATCGAAGAGATCGTCACGCAGGCGCAGCGGCTCAATCTGCCTGCGCTCGCTCTCACCGATATCAACGCGCTCCACGGCGCGATCGAGTTTGTGCAGCGCTGTCAGGCTGCGCAGGTACAACCTATACTTGGCGTCGATTTCACGTTTGCAGGCGATCATTCGCTGACTCTGCTGGCGCAGAACCTGACGGGCTACGCCAATTTGTGCCGCCTGGTCACGCGCTTGCAAGCAACTGTTGATCGTGATGCGAAGTTGGCGCAAGGCCTCTCGTTGACCGACCTGGCCGATCACACCGCCGGGCTGATCGCTCTGTCCGATGGGCAGCACGCCGCCCGCCTGATCGATCTCTTCACACCCGATCGATTCTTCCTCGCGCTTGATGGCGTTGCTGATACTGAGCGCAGTGCCCTGGCCGGCCAGCTTGATGTTCAAGTCGTAGCCGCGCCCGACATTCGTTACCTCTCGGCGGCTGATGCGCTGCGTTTCCGCGTGTTGACGGCCATGCGCACCGGTCAGCACCTGAGTGATCTGCCGGCTCTGTTCGACTATGCCTTTCCTGCGGCAGACGATCTTCACCAGCGATATGCGACCTATCCGCAGGCGTTAACCAACACTCAACTCATTGCCGAACGCTGTCGCTTCGAGTTTCCGCTGGGGCAATATCGTTTTCCCACTTTGGATTTGCCCGCTGGCCACACCGCACGCGACGAACTTGTCGCGCAGGCATACGCCGGCGCACAGCAGCGCTACGGAGCGATCACCGATCTGCTTGACGCCCGCCTGCGCAAAGAGATTCACGTGATCGACACGCTGGGCTATGCGCCGTATTTCCTCGTCGTGGCTGACATCGTACGGTATGCGCGCGCGCAAAACGTGCCGGTCTCGCCGCGCGGTTCGGCCTCGTCGTCGGTAGTGGCCTACTGTCTGGGCATTCACGACGTCGATCCCATCGTACATGATCTTTACTTCGAGCGTTTCCTCTCGCTGGAACGGCACGATCCGCCCGACATCGATCTCGATCTGTGCTCACATCGCCGCGACGAAGTGATCGACTACGTGTATCGCCGTTATGGATCGGATCATGTGGCGATGGTCTGCACCTATGCCACGCTGCAGCCCCGCTCGGCGTTGCGCGAGGTAGGCAAAGTGTACGGACTCGCTGAAACGCGCATCGGTGAACTGGCCAACGAATTACCCCGGTTCTGGCATCCAGCGATGCGCCGGCAAGCGCAGGAGGCGCAGGACCAGCTCATCGAGAAAGCGCGCCATCCGATCGAGCGGGAAGCGCTTGAGATGAGTCAGTTGCTCATCAACTTTCCGCATCACCTCTCCATCCATCCTGGCGGCATCGTCATCTCGCCCGGTCCCATTACCGATCTTGTTCCGCTGCAATACGCGACGAAGGGCCTGTTGATCACGCAGTTCGATCTCAAGGGCATCGAGCGCTTGGGACTGGTGAAGATCGATCTGCTGGGGATCAGCGCTTTGACGGTGGCCGCTGATTGCGTGGCGTTGATTCAACAGCGCACACCGGACTTTCGGTTGGACGCTTCGCACATTCCGCTCGACGATGCCGCGACGATGACGACGTTGTCGACGGCCCAGACGATCGGGTGTTTTCAGATCGAGAGCGGCGGCATGCGCTTTACGCTGCGCGAGCTTGCGGCACAGACTATCAATGATCTCATCGTCACACTGGCCTTGTATCGTCCTGGCCCGTTGAAGGGCGGATTGAAGGACGCTTTCGTGCGGCGACATCTCGGACAAGAACCTACGGAGTATCTGCATCCTACGCTGGAACCGATTCTGCGCGAAACGTACGGCGTGGTGCTGTATCAGGAACAAGTCTTGCGCATTGCGCACGAAGTGGCCGGCTTCTCGCTGGGTGAAGCCGATCTGCTGCGGCGCGCGATGTCCAAGTTCCGTTCGGCACATGAGATGGCGCGGCTGCGCGAAAGTTTCATTATCGGGGCGCAGCGGGTCAGCGGCCTGGATGCTGCGACGGCGGAGAAATTGTGGGACCTGATGGCGGCCTTTGCGGGTTATGGTTTTCCCAAGGCGCATGCGGCAGGCTACGCGGCGCTGGCTTATCGGCTGGCCTATCTGAAGACGCACTATCCAGCCGAGTTTTGTGCGGCGCGCTTGGCCGTGTGGGGCGGCTACTATTCCCCGCGCGTGTACATGAGTGAAGCGCGTCAACTGGGCTTGAGCGTGAAGCCGCCGCACGTCAATCACAGCGGTGAGAATTTCACACTCGATCCGATCGATCGCCGCACTTTGTGGATGGGGTTAGGACAAGTGCGTGAGTTGACCCGCACCACGATCGGGACGATTCTGCAGCAACGGCCTTTCACCTCGCTCGACGATTTTCTCATCCGGGCGTGTCCGCTGCACGTAGAGGCCAGCCACTTGATCAAGTGCGGCGCGCTGGAAGGCCTGGGCGATCTCGTCGTGATGCTATCGCGGGTCGAAAACGAACCCTGGCATGGACGACATGCGCCGCAATTAAGCCTGCACATGTTGATGCCGCCCGCGCCGAGCAGCGCGCCTTCGCTTGCTCAGCGCGCCGCGTGGGAATACGAAGTGCTGAGCTATCACGTCAGCATTCATCCGTTGGACTTGTATGCCGATCGGTTGGCCGAGGCCGGAGTGGCATCCAGTCAGCAGATCGGTGAACACCGCGATCGATCCATCACCCTCGGCGGATTAGGAATCGCATATCACCGTGTACCGTCAGCCAAAGAATCGATGCTGCTGGTAGACATGGAAGATCAATTTGGGCTGTATCAGGTGTTGTGCAGTGGGGCCGCGCTGCGGCAGGCCAGGCCTTTGATCACTCAACGCGCGCCGGTGTTGATTCGCGGGCGCGTGCGGCACGATCGGCGCGGGCTGATCGTCGTTGTGGGGAGCGAGATCGAGCGGCTGGCAGGCGTATGATGTGGGTCATACGAAGGGCTCCGATCCTCTGTTACGATGGCGTCACTTCATTGAAGGAGGAACGAACATGCCTACCGAGCCAACGACTGCCCGGTGCGTCAACTGTGAGCGAACAGTCGCGGAAGTGCCGTTGTTGTCACTGACGCATCGCCACGGCGCGGCCTACATCTGCCCGCAGTGTCTGCCGATTCTGATCCACGAGCCGCAACAGCTGCTCAGCAAGTTGCCGGGCGTCGAAGCGCTGCAGCCGCACGAGCATTGAGCGCAGCCTCATAAAAACCTCCCGGAGGCTGTCAGGCCCCCGGGAGATTGGTTCAAGTCTCCGCTTCAACGCAGAAGCGATAGCCGATGCCGCGGATCGTCTTCAAGAAAAACGGATGGTTCGCGTCCGCCTCGACGATTTGCCGCAGCCAGCGAATGTGCACTTCCACCGTGCGTGTGTCCCCCAGATAGTCGGTGTGCCACACATGCTTCATCAAGTACTCACGGCTTAACACCTCGCCGGGATGGCGCATAAACACTTCCAGCAAGTGGGCTTTCATCGGCGTCAAATGATACTCGGTCTTGCCCACGCGCAGCGACCGGCTGTCCGGGTTCAGCGTGAAATTGCCCACGCGCAGCACGTTGCCCACACTGTCGGGCAGCATGCGCACAACGCGATTGAGCAGTTTGCGCGCGGTGAAGGGCCGCACCAGCACCAGATCGGCGCAGGTGATCTTTTCGGGATCGGAGCCGGCCCGCACGATGATAATGACCGGCATCTCGTCGGTCGCGCCCTTCAGGTCGAGACACAGACGCAGGCCGTCGGTATGCAGGCTGGTGGAGTTGACCACGGCCAGCGCAGGCGCGTCGGTGCGCACCCGGCTGAGGGCTTCTTTGCTATTGCTGGCACGTACCACGTGATAGCCTCGCCCCTCCAGTGCAGGAGCGAGTGAGGAGGCAGGGCGCACGCCTTCGACTAACAAAATAACGGCTGATGATACCATGAATGGAATTGAGGTTAAATGAGAAATGGCAGAGAACGAACGCGCGGGCGCACATCGCGAAGATGCGCGCCCCGCGCCGGAAAACACACTGCGCGTGTGCCTTAACGTTTGAGCATGTTGGTGTGCAGCAGACCGTCCAGGATGATGATGGCGGCGCACCCGAAGCAGAACGAGGTGAGCATGAAGTTGGGCAAACCATAGTTCAGCATGCCATCCGCAGCCCAGAAGGCCATGACCCCCAAGGTCAGGCCGGCCCCAACAGCAAAGCCCAGAATGATCACAACAATGCGCTTGGCGGTCATAGATGATTGTTTCCCTCCGCAGGATGGCGAGGATTGTAGTCTAAGCGTGTGGACTCGTCAAGTCAAAAAAAGTGGAAGCGACACAATTCTAACCAGGGGCGTCAATCGCCAGCAGCGGTTGCCTATTCTTCACTGGTGCGGAGAAGCGGCGCCGAAACGAATGGTGTGGAGGAGATCTGAAGGCGCAGACGGCGGCGGAGAATGAGCAGCAAGACGATCACTTCAACGCTGACGCCGATGGCATTCGCCAGCGCAAGGCCGCCCACACCCAACACATCACGCAGGAGAAAACTCGCGGCAATGGCGATGCCCATCGCGCCGACAGCGACAAACAACGGTGTCCACGTGTCTTGTTGAGCATAGAATGTGCGCGCGGTAACTTCCAGCATGGAGTGGCCGATCATGCCGAGGGCATAGCCTTGTACTGCCCACGTGATCAACAGCGTTGCTTCGGGGGCCGTACCATACAGCACGCGCACCATCCACTGTCCGAAGATCAACAACCCGACCGTGGCCGGGATCGTCAAAGCCAGAATCACCAGCAGCGTCGTGCGCAAGGTGCTGCGCAGCTGCCGAATCTGTCCGCGCGCGGCGAATTCACTGAGCGTGGGAAAAGCAGCCGTGGCAATGGCTGTGGCGATGAGCGTCTCCGGCAGCTGCATCACACGCCAGCCGTAATTGAGCGCAGTCACGCTGCCCGAAGGCAGCGTCGATGCCAGGCTGATCGTGATTACACCCGCCAACTGCACGGTGCCCAGGCCGATGATGCGCGGGATCATCAACCTCACCACGCGCCGCAACTGCGCGTCGCGCCAGCCCAGTCGTGCTGTCCAGTGCGCCTTGTACTTGATCAAGCCGGGGATTTGGATGAGCAAATGTAGCACCGAACCGATCACCACGCCGATGGCCGCGCCCCACACCCCCATCGTCGGCGCGAGGAAGATCACACCCGCCAGGATGCCCAGGTTGTACATGATGGGCGCGAGTGCCGGCAGGAAGAAGTGCTGATTGGCCTGCAGCGCGCTCATCACCGCGCCGCTGATCGCAAAGATCATCGTGCCGATCGAGATCACGCGCATCAGATTGGCGCACAGCTGCTGATACTCCGGCGCGAAGCCGCGCCCCACGGTGGCGCTGACAATCCACGGCGCGAAGACGATGAGGATGCCTGATCCAATCGCGGCGGCGATAAACGCGGTGTTGACGACCGCCGAGAAGAGCTGCCACGCGCCCGATCGATCCTCTCGTGTCAAGAATCCGGTGAAGACGGGGATGAACGCCGAAGCCAGCGCGCCGCCCGCGATGAGGGTGAAGAGCAGATCGGGCACGCCAAACGCCGCATAGTACGCGTCGAGTTCAGGGCCGGGGCCGATCGTGCGCGCCAAGATCAGATCGTCGATGATGCCGGTGATCTTGCTGATCAGAAAGCCGGCGCCGACGATGAGCGCTGAGATGAAGATGCGGCGAGTGGATGTGGAAAGCATGCTATGGAGGTCCGTCATGCCCGCAGGGGGTTAGCCCGATTGACGCGGAGCGGGCGCAGTAGCGTAGCACGGATAGTCCGTGCGGGTAGCGTGAACCATTCATGACTCAGTATAACCTGCGCGGGAATGATTTGCTTCGACGGACCCGGTTATTGCAGCGCCTGCCGCGCTGGTGAAAAGTTGGGATTATATTTCAGCGCCAGTTCCAACTGGCTGCGCGCTGCATCGAAATTGCCCAACGCCTTCAGCGCCAGTCCCTTGTAGTAAAACATCTCTTCGATATTGGGTGTCACGTTGATCGTCGCGTCGGCGAGGGCGAGCACATCGTCGTAACGGCCGGTGCGCAGGTACGCGTCGAACCAACCGAATTGATACCACGTCATGCGCCACGGCAGACCCAACTGGCGCGCGCGATCGTAAGCGGCGGCGGCATTGGGCCAGTCTTGCAGGGCCACGTAGCTGGTGCCCAGATTGAACCACGCAAAGGGATCGTCTGGATTCGCCGCGGCTTCCTGCTGCGCCGTGGCAAGCGATTCGGCCCACATCGTCGCCTCGTCGAGTTGATTGCCGAGAATGGCGGTAACCTGCTCGGCTTTGTCGGCGGGATAGATCGCCAGATAGGTGCGATGGAACTGCCGCCAGTATTTGTCGAACTGATCGTACGGCACGGATTGATACGGCCCCAGGTAGGAATCCATGGCGATGAATTCCTGCTTCTGATCATTGAAACCCACGATTAATTCATAGTGCCCCATCCAGCCGAGATCATCTTCCGGCTCGAAGCCTTTTTCGATCAAGACGGGCACGCCCACACGAAGCAGCGATTTGACTAGTTCCGGCGTGCCATTCATGCGCTCGATCGCGTTGAAGCCAACCGATCGCGCGAACTCCGCCATTTGATTGGGACTGACGTTTTTGTCCTCTTGATCGGGCTTGAGGAATTTCGCTGCATCGACCTGCGAGCCTGGCCAGCCGTGAAAGCTCAGATTCATGGAAAGCGTAGCCGGGCCGCAATTGTTCCAGAGTTGATATTCCTGCTGTGCCCCGGTCAGCAGCACGTCGATGCCTTGATCGGAGGCGGGCGTGCTGCGGGCAGCCTGCTTGGGGCCGGGCGCGCGGATGGTGGGGATCGCGATCGGGTCTTGAGAGACAACGACAGGCGTGGGTGAGGGCTCGATCGCCGGTGCGTCAGTCGGATTGATCGAAGGGATTGGCGCCGGCTCAAGCGGCGTGGCCGTAGGCGGCAGCGTCGCTGTACGGGTAGCCATCGGTGTCAGCAGCAGCGACACATTCTTCACCGGCTCGCTGGGCGTCGGCACCATCGCGGGATGCGGGAACAGATAAGTACCCACCGCCTGGCGCACGGGCGCGGGCAAGCGCAGCATCACGCGCGACTGCTCGCGCGGAGGCAGCACCTTCAACACGATCAGGCCACCGGCGCACACGACCAGCACCGCCACGAAACCGATCAAGGCCCAGCCGATAAGTTGTTGCTTGGCGTTTCGCATCGTTGACCTCGCGCGTTATTATACCGTGAGGCACTCCAGATCGACCTCTACCCTTACTCGGCGCTTGCCTGACGCTTGACCTGCGCTGGTATGATTAATGCCGTTTGATCGGGCAGACTCTGTTTGAACGAGAGGTCAAAGTGAAAATGCGTCGCCTATGTCGATTGCTGGGACTGAATATGGTGTTGTTTGGGATAGTGAGTGGAACGTTGGGTACCAGGATTGCAGCGCCGGCCCTTGCCACGCCATTTGAATCGCCGGCGGCTTCGCTCGCCTTAACGCCGCGAGCCTATCTGCCGTTCGTTACCCGCCCGAGTAGCTCTGCCTGCACGCCAACAGGCGAGCGCTATGGCACACTCGAGCCGATCGATCCGGCGGCAGGTGATGTCTCACAGCACCCGGATGTGAACCTCGCGATACGTGGCTATGTCCGCACGACCGCCAACTTGAGTCTGGTCGATTACGCCGGCAACATTGATCCGGACGCGCCGCAGTTGTACACGTTGTTCGACAATCAGCGCACGCCAGTGTTCAACGCGGCCTATCAAGTCTATCGCTGGGATTGGAACTGCAACTGCCGGAGCGGGCCAATCACCAAATGGGAGGTGACGCTGTTGGGCATGCGCACGACACCCGGTGAGATTATCCATCTGCCAAACGCGGGTTATGACGTCGGCGGCGGGTATGGCGCGCTGCTGTTGTACGCCGAGCCGACGCGCCTTACCTTGAAATACACGCGCGAAGATAACGTCGTCGCCGGTTACACGCTGCATCTTGAAAATATCTGCGTCGATGCGAACCTGCTGGCTTTGTATCGACAGCTTAATGCAGCGGGCCGATCGGAATTACCCGCATTGTGGCCGGGCCAACCGCTTGGGCGCGCGCCGGGCAGCGAGATCGATGCGGCCATCCGCGATACGGGATCGTTCCTTGATCCGCGCTCAAGAAAGGATTGGTGGCAAGGGAGGTAAGGATGAAGGCGGAGGGATGAGGGATGAAAGCGGAAGGATGAAGGTTCACGTGCGTCGTGGTCGATCCTGCTCCACAATAGCCGATTCAATTACGCATCACGCATCAGGGCGAAGCCTCTCGTTGGGACGCATGACGTTGTGCGGTATAATCACGCCAGCATACCCACCGTGGAGGACAGCATGCGCCAGGAAGCGTTGACGTGGACGGACGTGGATAAGCTCATTGATGAGTTATTGCCGCAGATGCGTGGGACGTTTGATTCGATGTTGATGATCACGCGCGGCGGCCTGGTGCCGGGCGGCATTCTGGCGGAGGCGCTGGACATCCGGCACGTGCTCACGGCGGCGGTGCGCTTCCCCGAAATGGAAGAGAAGATGCTGGCCTGGCCGACGTTCTTGCAGTTCCCCGAAGACGAATTGCTGCGCGGCCGGCGCGTGCTGATCGTGGACGATGTGTGGGGCAGTGCGCGCACCATCAATACGGTGCGGGGTCGCGTGGAAGCGGCGGGTGCTTATCCGGTGGTAGCCGTGCTGCACTACAAGCCCGCCGAATCATTGTTCAAGACCAAGAAGCCGGACTACTTTGCCGCGGTGACCGATGCCTACATCGTGTATCCGTGGGAGACGCAGCGCAAGTCGACAGATGTGCGCATCATGGAAGCCATGCCCGGTTAAGAGCAGGGATCAGTTAATCGGTTGATCAGGGATCAGGCTACGGCCTGCGTCCCGATCCCTGATCAACTGATCACCGCGTCACACTATTCTTCTCCTCGCGGCACTCACACGCCACCTTGACCTGATCGCCTTTCGCCAACCGGCCATCGTATTCGGTGGCTTCGCCGGTGACTTTCCAACCATCCATCTCGAGCGGAACGATGCCGCCTGCCGGGATCCATTCGCCATTGTAGCGGCGTGCGAGGTGCACGTGCGTGGCGCTCGACACGCCGCCTTCGCAACTGGGATGCCCGATGCGATCGCCTGCTGTGATCTGTGTTCCTGCCGCCACGCGATCTTCTGCGGCCACGTGCATGTACAGGATCGTCCAGCCGGTCTGCTCGATCCCGTCATTGTCCAGATCGACGACGACCTCGCCGTTTTCACTGCGGATGACTAGCCCATCCGACATCGCCGTCACCCACCGATCGGACGTGAGACACCCGATGTCCACCTGATCGGCCACGAAATCGATTGCCGCCCAACCTGCGCCCGATCCCCAGCCGCCGTGCGGTCCGCCGGAGTAGTACCACGTTTCGCCCGCGGCCCACGGTAGAGTGAATTGAGGCTGTTGCAGATCGCCGGGTAAGATCGAGGCTGCGTACTGGAGCGGCTCGCCAAACCATTTGCGATAGGTCTTGAGGAACCCGTCGGGTGCAGCGTCATTCAACCATTGATCGTAAGTGCGATCGGCCGCCAGCATGGTCTGCAAGCCGACGGTGCCTGCGTTCAGCCCTGAAGCGATGCGCGCCCGTGAATTATCTTGAAAACGCACTGTGCGTTCCCCGCGCCCTTTCCAGCCGTAATAGCCGTCGTTCAAGCGATTGGCCGTGCGCGCCAACTGCAAATACAGCCCTTGAAAGCCCGCGTTGCGATAGCCCAACGGATACGCTTGCTGATCGGCATTGGGCGTTTTGTTGCTCAGCCACCCGCCGCGATATTCCAGCAGCGCCAGCAGCAAACGCGGATTCACGCTGAACCGTTCCGCCACGCGCTGCACCACCTGCGCACCGGTCAGTGTCTCGCCATCCACTTCTTCCGTGTAGGTCTTCAAATAACCATTGGTGCGATCGATAAAAGCCGTAATGTCGAAATCGATCGTGCCGGGGCTGTAAACCAGTTCGCTATCCGGGATCAGCTTGACGTTCGGCCCCACCCGATCGAGCTGCAGCGGCACGTTGAGCGGATCGCCGGGATGGATCATCGAGAGCGTAGTCAGGCCGTTGGTCTGCGCGATTTCCTCAGGTGTCGTGCCGAATTCGTTTGCGATACCGATGAACGTATCGCCGTCCTGCACGATGTACAGTTCGGTGCCGGCGTCGTCGACTACGCGTGTCGGATCGGGCGTGGGTGTGTCGAAGGGCGTCGGTGTAGGACCTCCCGGAGTCGCTTGCGCTGCATTTTTAAGTTGAATGCCGGCAACGCTGGGGCGCGGCGTGATCAGTTGATTCGTCGCCTGCGGTTGCCCGCAAGCCGATAGGATCAGCGCTAGTCCCATGAGACCGGCGAAGAAGGATCTTGTCATGAACGTCTCGTCGTTCTGGGAATGACATACAACGCGATACCCACGGCGACGACGCCCAGCCCGCCGATGATCAACAGCGGCGGCATGCCGTCTGTTTCCGCCGCTGTCGTTGGGGGTAGCAATGTTGCCGCCGGCTGCACGGTTGGCGAAGGCGCGTTCGTCGCAGTTGCTGTCCATGTCGACGTTGGTCGGCGCATCGCCGTCGACGTTGCTGTGGCCGTGCGCGTGCGCGTCGCGGTGGCGGTCGCAGTGCTAGAGGCTGTCGGTGTGGGAGTCTTTGTCGGCTTGAGCGTGGCTGTGACAGTGACGACGTCGGTTGCCGTTAGTGTTCCAGCAGCGGGTAGCGCCGCAAGCGTCGCCGTGGCCTGCGCCGCCTTCGATGAAGGATTGCTCGGCGCGGCGATCTGCGCCGTGCCGATCGAACCTTCCACGATCAAGCGCGGCGCGCCGCCGATGAGGCAGCCGCCCGTGCAGGTCGCTCCGGCGATTTCGATCTCGTACTTGCCATCGCGCGCGATGATGGTCTGCTTGCGCCCGTTCCAATCGATCAATGTGGCTTTGTTCGCATGAGCCGGCACGCTGATTTTTTGCGGCGCGGGTTGGCGCGTCCACGCCACAGTTGTCCAGCCACTCTCGCCGCGTTTCACTGTGACGATCGTGTGCAGCTCGTTGCGCTCGGTCAATGACGCTTCGGTGAAGCCGGCCAGATAACTCGATCCCACCTGAAAGGCTGAGAAAGCCGGCCGGCGCGAGCCGTCTTGGCGCACCAGGCCGAACGGTTCGGGGTTGGCGGCACGATCGGCGGGTACATCCGCCATCTTATAGATCGCCACGCGATTCGCTCCAGCGGCCAGCGCCATCGCCATCGACTGAATGATGAAATGCGCCTGCTCATCGAGCGTGATCGCGAAAGTCGGGTCGGGCACGGGCCAACTCGGATCGGTGCTGGGTGCAGCGTTGGTCTCGGTCAGCCAGATCGGTTTATTGAAGCCGTGCTCGCGCATCTGCTGGTGATGCCACGCGATGAGGTCGTAGATGTTGTCGGTGCGAAAATACAGATTCGTAGACGCGACGTCGAAGTAGTAGTTGTGCTCGGCCGCTGCGCGATCCTTCTGCATCTCGTCGAGCAGGCGCTTGAAGAACGGCGTGCGGCCATAGTTCGTGTCCCAGTAATACGTGAAAGCGCTCAGGTGCACTGTGGCATTGGGATTGGTTTGCTTGATGACGTTGTAGGCGACACGCAATAGTTGCAGAAAGTCCTTCTCGTCGCTGCCCCACGTCCGACCGGGATAGCTCGGTTCCCAGATATCCGGCTCGTTCCAGATGATCCAGTGATCGATGCGGCCCGCGTACTGGCTGACGATGCGGCGCACGAACGTGGCCCAGACGTTATTCAGATCGTCTTCGCGCAGGTACAATCCGCTTGGCACGCCCGGTACGCCGCTGTCTTCCAGCGCCCACGGCGGCGTATTGACGATTAAGCCCACGACCTCGCGCCCAGCGGCCAATTCTCGATTGAGCTGCTCGTCCGTGAAGAACGACGTGTTCCACTGGCCGCTGTCGTTGGGCTGCATGTCGGCCCACGGAAAACGCGCGCGCGTCCAGCCCGCGCCAAGTTGAGTCGCAGCCTGCGGATTGTCGAAGGTATCGATCGCGCCGAAGCGTGTTTCCGGTATGGCGGCGGTTGCCAGCAGAGGTTGCAGCACACTAAGAAGCAGTGCCAGTATGAAGATGATGAGTGAAAAGTGACGAGTGAATTTTGATAAATGATCGGTGTTCATCCCTATAATCCGTGCAATCCGTGTCCCCCATAGAGCGCGGCGATTGTAGCACAGGCCCCTCAAACGAAAAACCCGCTCGCCGCGAGGGAGAACGGGTTTGCATGCTTGAACAAGAGTGAGGGCTATTCGCCTTCTTCGGTTGCGTATTTGGCGCGTACTTCAGCCAGGCTCAATGCCTTGCCCTCGGCGATTTGTTGTCGGGACATACGGATCGATTCAAGAAACTCCGGGTTTTGAGCCAGTAATTCATCGACAACATCATCGTCTTCAAGGTTTCGCATCACGTACTTGGGTCTGCCGTTCTCGGTAAGCAGAACTGGCCCGTGGTTGGACATATGAACTGCTTCGCGCAGACGTTTGAGCCGTTCAATTTCGTCGTTGTTGGTCGGCACGATCGACCTCCTGCAAGCGGATGGTGATTATTGTAGACGCAAAAGGGAGGTGGGTCAATCAGTTTTCGGGAGCCCAACACGGAGGCAGCGACGCAATGATCGATGCCTCCGTGCTGGCGACAGCGTTATTCAGTTGTGGGAATTCAGGCGTTGGCAGGCGCCGTCGACTGCACAATCTGGAAAAGGTTGCCTTCTGGATCGTGTACATCGGCGTAGACAACCATGCCGGGGATGGTCACGGGATCTGCGACCTTGACGCCGCGCTTGCGCAGCTCGGCCACGGCTTGGACGCAATTGTCGACGTTAAAGGCCGGGATGGTGCCGCCGCGCACAGGTGAGGTGGCATCGCGCCACAGGCTGATGGCGAAAGTGGTCTGGCCCGCCTCGCCAAATTCGCACCAACCGACTTCTTCGATGTCGAACAAGATCGGCAGGCCGAGCGTGTCGTGATAGAACGCTTTGGCCTTGGCCCAGTCCATGACGGGAACCGAGACGGTGTTGAGTCCTTTGAGCAATGACATGATCTTCCTCCGGGCTGAGATTTTTGAGGTCTGGCTGTGACCTACTACTGATTATACGACCAGGTGCGCGCGGAGGTTCGGTCTGCGGCCCCACGTGAAGAAGATTTAAGCTGGCGTTCTAGCTTGCCTACGATTCCCACGGCATGTCGAACCAACTCACATACTCTTCCAAAGCATTTTCGGCGATGCTGTAGTCCTCGCCTTGTGCACTCGTTCGTTTATGCCTGACGCCCGCATCTTTGAAAAGTCGATCGACCACGTCGTAAAGGTGCTCGGCAACTTCTTCGGGATCACCGAGCTCGCTGGAATCCAACAGGGCTTGCGCCACAGGACTTTCCTCGGCGTCATCGTCTTGATTCTCCGCGGCGATGAGATAGGCATACTGCAACATTCCGGCGACCAGCACTGAGAGACGATGCGTGCGCCCGTCTGGAACTAAACGGCGCAACATGTCGACCCAGAGGGTGTAAGTTTCTTTGCTAACGACTTCTTCAAGACTTCGTTTGCGTTTGGTCGTCATAGGTCTCCTTCATGTGATTGCATTCGCTGGTACACCTTCGCTGTTTCCCGCGCCATCACATCCCAGCGAAACTTCGCCGCTTGCCGTAAACCCTTCTGGCGCAACCAGCCGCGCAGTTCGAGGTCATCCAGCGCCAACGTGAGCAAACTAGTCCATGAGCGCACATCGTCGGGCCACGCATACAACACGGCGTCACCACCTACTTCGGGTAAACTCGCGGCGTTGGAAGCGACGACAGGCGTGCCACACGCCATGGCTTCGAGGATAGGCAGGCCGAAGCCTTCATACTTCGAGGGCATGGCGAGTACGGTGGCGGCTGAGATCAACGCGGGCAGATCGTCGTCGGCGACGAAGCCGGTGAAGGTGACGCGATCCTCAACGCCGAGTTCTTTCACCTTCGCTAAGATCGGATCAGTCAGCCAACCGAGTTTGCCCGCGACGACGACGTGCTCTTTGATCTGCGCGGCAACCTCGAACAGCAGCGGCAAATTCTTGCGCGGCTCGATGGTGCCGACGTGGAGGATGAAGCGATCGGGCAGATGGTATTTTGCGCGGACTTGAGCCAACCGATCGGGATCGGTAATCGGCGTGAACTTCGGATCGACACCTTCGTAGATGACGCGAATCTTGTCGGCCGGAATACCGTACAGATTGATCGCATCGCGCTTGCTGTTTTCCGACACAGCGATGATCGCATCGGCGGCTCGGAGGAAGCGCGGCATCATCGTTTTGAGGAAGGCGATGTTCAACGGCTTGTGCGAATCGGGATCGAACTGGAAGATCAGATCGTGCAGGGTGAAGACCGATCGGGTGTGCTTCAGCCGCGGCAGCAGATGCTCGGTCGCGTGGAAGACAGCGACATCGCCGAATAGGCGATCCATACCGATGCCGGTGAAATAGGCCAGCGCAGTCGTCAGTCGCCATGGCCGTACGGAGAGCGAGGTGGTAATGCGCGGCAGTCCGTCGATCGGCGGATCAAGGTGCACCTCACCGCGTTGATGGTAGAAGACGGTGATGTCGCATCCATCCAAATCCGCCAACCCCTTCACCAATTCCTGCGCGTAACGGCCCAGCCCCGCGCGGCGATGCACGGCGGCGGAGACGTCGATGCAGATTTTCAAGGGAGCGGTGTTCATCGTGAATACCTATCGGGCGTCATTGCGAGGAGGCCGCAGGCCGACGAGGCAATCTCATTATCGGACGAAGAAGATTGCTTCGCCGCTGCGCGGCTCGCAATGACGTGATGCTCACGGGTGGGCGCTTTCTTCTTTGCTGTCACGGTGCACGATATGCACTGTTGAGGCCGGCAGGTTCTTCAGGCCCGTGCGCAGGAAGGTCGGAAACAGGTACACTTGCTCGAGTGTTTCCACCGGGAACCATTCAAAGATGATGCGGAGGTCGCCTTCCTGACCGTAGAAGGGTTCCGCCTTCTGACGCACGGGTGAATTGTCGGGCAGGTGCATCAGAAAATAGAAGCCGATTTCGTGATGCGCGCGACCGTTGAATTCAAAGAAGTTCTCGGCGATCCACACCAGCCGTTCCACCTCTACGGTTTCATTCATTTCTTCGCCCATTTCACGGCGCAGCGTTTCGGCGGCAGTTTCCAACAGTTCGGCGCGGCCGCCCGGCATGGCCCAGAAATCGTCGGTGACGGCGCGATGCAGCAAGACCCGATCACCATCGTAAGCGATGCCGACGATGCGATTGGTGAAACGGATGTTATCTCGATCAAAGGTGATCATGTGGCGCATAGGGTCATCTCGTGTCTGTGGCGTGATTGGTATTATAATCGGTTTGAGACCTCACCTACCCCCACCCGGCCTCCCCCTCCCTCTCCTGTTACACAGGAAAGGGAGGGG
>Ga0209254_10002700_pt1 | contig 16155 bp, 12 predicted proteins | sample FrelakmetDIP11DI_FD_187148 | JGI IMG/M metagenome (GOLD analysis project Ga0209254, IMG submission 187148) | Freshwater lake sediment microbial communities from the University of Notre Dame, USA, for methane emissions studies - DIP11 DI (SPAdes)... | ecosystem: Environmental > Aquatic >... | reverse complement strand
CTTTTCCTGACCCATTCAATAAACTCATTCTTATTAACAGGAACAGGCCTTGAAGAGAGATCAGATTCATCGTTTGTTCCATGGAAATTAATGTCCCTCTTTTTATCAGGTAAGATAATTGTAATTTTTCCCGAATCGGTAAAGAATGTTGTATCAGTTCTTGAAATAACAGCTTTATCATAATTCATCTTTCCCGAAGAATCGACTGTTCCTGTAACTGTTTCGCTTGTAACACTGTAACTGATATTACCCCCATCACTTGAAGAATAGCTTCCTATTCTTAAGTAGCTGGAAATGTCACCGGAAAGTGGACCGGGTGTGAATGGATCATTAAAAAAGAAACTCATCTCCCTGTTCGATTCGATAGCATTGGCGGCATTATCCAAACTTGCAAATACAGCTCTGTTAAAATTCTCATTTCTAATACTTAACGCATTTCTTATCCATACAATCTGCACCCATATAATTCCGGTAAGCGAAAGCAGCATCATAAAAATCAAGCCTATAAACTTATTTTTGCTCATACCGCAAATTTATATTTTTCAGAAGTTACACAAACATGATTTAACTTTTCCTTAACTCTAATTAACCTGATTTTAACTCTGTTTAACGGAATACCGGATAAATTTGTCCTGAAATATTATATTTTTCAAACATGAAAAGGACCGGAACAGTTTTGTCAGTTTTTATTTTCAGTTTTCTTACTTTATCGTTTGCCTCGGGACAGGAGAAAAAGAATGAAGAGAAAGTAAAAGTAGTTATTGCTGATAAATCAGGAACAAAAGTCGTTAAGGATACTGTAATCACCTGGGTCGGCGAATCGGATACCATAAAAATAAAAAGTGGTAAAGTGATCATTGTCAGCGATGAATCAGGCCATTCACACGGAAAATGTAAGCAAATAACAGTTGTTGCACATGCAGATAATGACATGGAAGGTTCGAAGCAGCAGTATGTATATATAAATGAAGGAAAGGAGACAGATCATCCTGGAGAGAAGACCTTCGACGTTATGGTAAGCGATGATGAATTCGACAATGATTTTGATAAAACCAGGTATGTAATTTCAAAAAATGGAATAACAGTCTCAGTAGAGGGAGAAGATGAGATAATTGTTAAGGAGCTTGTTAAAGAGATTGAAAAGAAGCTTGGGATAAACAATGATGAACCTGTTCCAGGAGCTGAAGTGAAAAAGGCTGAAAAAAAGACAGTTAAGTAAAAATAGCTTTTTGTTTATGCTTTCATGACAACCGAAGATGAGTCCGGATTTTCCGGCTCATTTTCTTTTATACATCCGCATTAATAAAATGCTTCCAAATATCACCCTTTGAAAATCGTGCAGTTATTATAACCTTTTCCTTTTTAACCGGATGGGTGAATTCGAGCCTCCTGGCAAAAAGACTGATGCTTCCATCCTCATTCGACCTGGGATATCCATATTTCAGATCACCTTTGACAGGGCATCCGATTTTGGCCAGCTGGGCCCTTATCTGGTGATGACGTCCGGAATGAAGCTCAATCTCCAGTAAATAATACCGGTCAGATCTTGCTGCAAGCTTGTAGGACAGAGTGGCTTTCTTTGATCCTTTAACTTCGATATCATATACATAAGTTTTGTTCTGCTTTTCATTTTTTTTAAGAAAATGAGTCAGGTCCGCTTCATCGCCGGGAGGTCTTTCACTTACAATAGCCACATAGGTTTTTCTGACCTCCCTTGTCCGGAAGATTTCATTCATACGTTCAAGCGCCTTTGATGTTCTGGCAAACAACATCACTCCACCTACGGGCCTGTCGAGCCTGTGAACAACTCCAAGGAAAACATCACCAGGTTTATTGTATTTCTCCGCAAGGTATTTCTTTACTTCAGAATCCAAAGCGGCATCGCCTGTTTTATCGCTCTGCGACAGGTCAGAAGGTTTCTTGTTAACTGCAATAAGGTGGTTATCTTCGTAAAGTATCTCTATCATCCCGGTGTTAATTAATATATGTTACTGGTTACTGGTTACTGGTTACTGGTTACTGCCCGCCCGAACGACGTTCAGTCGGGCGTGGTTACTGGTTAGTTGCCAGCAGCTGAAACCATTAACAAGCAACTAGCAACAAGTAACGAGCAACAAGTAACAAATAGCACTTAAAAATCAATATTGCTCCTTTTCACTTGGGAAACTCTGGCTCCTGACATCAGAGATATAAGCCTGGACAGCTCCTTTTATTTCAGTATAGAGGTTAGAGTATCTCCGGAGGAAACGGGGAGAAAATTCCTGGGTGATTCCAAGCATGTCGTGAAGGACAAGCACCTGTCCGTCGGTTTTACCTCCCGCCCCTATACCTATTACGGGGATCTTTAGAGTATTTGTTACCTCTTCTGCGAGCCTTGCCGGGATCTTTTCAAGGACTATCGCAAAACAACCGGCTTTTTCAAGAAGTCTAGCATCTTCCATCAGACGGCGCGCCTCTTCTTCCTCCCTGGCTCTTACAACATACGTACCGAATTTATAGATCGACTGCGGAGTAAGTCCGAGATGGCCCATAACAGGGATACCAGCCGAAAGAATTCTTTCGACAGATTCAACAACCTGCTCCCCCCCTTCCAGTTTTACAGCATGAGCCCCGGTCTCTTTCATGATCCTGATGGCCGAAACAAGGGCTTCTTTCGAGTTTCCCTGGTATGTGCCAAAAGGCAGATCGACTACTACCAGTGCTCTCTTTACCCCTCTTACCACAGAAACAGCATGGTATATCATATTGTCGAGTGTGATCGGAAGCGTTGTATCATAACCGGCCATTACATTGGATGCAGAATCCCCAACCAGAATGACGTCAATTTCAGCCTCATCGATTATCCTCGCCATTGAATAATCATAAGCAGTAAGCATGGCAATCTTCTCACCTCTGAGCTTCATTTCATTTAACACATGAGTTGTTACTTTCCTGACTGATTTGTAAACTGACATTTTTATATCTATTAATTCTGATTACAAAGCTACAAATTTGTTATGGAGAAATATTTTTCTACCCGGCTTCTTTTTATTATGACACTTCTTTGAGTCAGACATGTCGTTTTGTCACAATAATCGGGTGATAGAATTTAAGTAATGTCATATTTGCATAAAATCCTTTTTACCCTGATATGGCATAATCATTGCAGTTAAACCTGACATAAATCGAAATTTCATTAAAGATCATAAAATGGGAAAAATAATAGGAATCGACCTGGGAACAACAAACTCATGCGTTGCAGTAATGGAAGGAAATGAGCCTGTAGTGATCCCTAACAGCGAAGGGAAAAGAACAACACCTTCAATAGTTGCATTCGTTGAAAACGGTGAACGTAAAGTGGGTGATCCTGCAAAACGTCAGGCTATAACCAATGCAAGGAAGACAGTTTACTCCATCAAACGTTTTATGGGCGAGACATTTGATAAGGTAAATACTGAGATAAAACGGGTAACCTTCACGGTTGTCAAAGGCGATAACAATACTCCGAGAGTAAAGGTCGACAACAGGATGTATTCTCCCCAGGAGATTTCCGCCATGATACTTCAGAAAATGAAGAAGACAGCGGAAGACTATCTTGGTCAGGAAGTGACAGATGCTGTAATTACTGTTCCGGCTTACTTCAGTGATTCGCAGCGGCAGGCTACGAAAGAGGCAGGGGAGATTGCCGGTCTCAATGTCAAAAGAATAATCAATGAACCCACTGCGGCTTCTCTTGCTTACGGTCTGGATAAAAAATCGCAGGACCTTAAAATAGCTGTCTTTGACCTTGGCGGAGGAACTTTTGATATATCCATACTTGAACTTGGCGATGGCGTTTTTGAGGTTAAATCGACAAATGGAGATACACACCTTGGCGGTGATGATTTTGACCATATGATAATTGACTGGCTTGCAGAAGAATTTCTGAAAGATGAAGGTTTGGATCTCAGAAAGGATCCTATGGCTCTTCAGCGTCTGAAAGAAGCAGCTGAAAAGGCCAAGATAGAACTCTCCAGTTCAACAACAACAGAAATTAATTTACCATATATTATGCCTGTGGACGGAATTCCAAAACATCTTGTAAAAACCCTTACACGTTCGCAGTTTGAGAAACTATGTGACAAACTGATACAGGCATGTATTGAACCCTGCCAGAAAGCGTTGTCTGATTCAGGACTGAAAGCATCTGAAATTGATGAAGTATTGCTGGTAGGCGGATCCACAAGAATTCCTGCTATCCAGCAGCTTGTCGAGAAGTTTTTCGGCCGGGTACCATCAAAAGGTGTAAATCCGGATGAAGTTGTGGCAGTAGGTGCCGCAATTCAGGGAGGTGTTCTTACAGGCGAAGTTAAGGATGTGCTCCTGCTTGATGTCACACCATTATCGCTGGGTATCGAAACTATGGGTGGTGTCATGACAAAACTGATTGAATCGAACACAACGATTCCTACAAAAAAAACCGAGGTCTTTACAACTGCAGCCGACAGTCAGCCATCGGTGGAGATTCATGTTCTCCAGGGTGAAAGGCCGATGGCCACCGGGAATAAGACTATCGGACGGTTCCATCTTGATGGCATACCACCAGCTCCAAGAGGTATACCTCAGATTGAAGTGACATTCGATATCGACGCAAACGGGATCCTTCATGTAGCCGCAAAAGACAGGGGAACAGGCAAAGAACAAAGGATAAGGATTGAAGCCTCTTCAGGACTGAGTGATGATGAAATAAGAAGGATGCGCGATGAAGCCAAAGCAAATTCAGAAGCTGACAGCAAAGCAAAAGAGAAAGTGGATAAGATAAACAGTGCTGACAGCATGATCTTCTCAACTGAGAAACAACTCAGGGAGTTTGGAGATAAAATACCTGCCGATAAGAAAGCACCTATCGAAAGCGCCCTGGCAAAACTTAAAGAGGCCCATAAAGCTCAGGATATCGCATCAATTGACAAGGCACTTGCAGAACTCAATGCAGTATGGCAGACCGCCTCTGAGGAGATGTACAAAACCGCCCAGAATACCGGTCAGGCAACTTCCCAGCCGGGCCCTGAACAACCTGGCAACGGAAACTCCCAAAAAGGAAGTGATGAAGTAACCGACGTTGACTTCGAAGAAGTAAAATAAATGTAATTGGCAAGTTTATTGAAGAGGCTGATTTACTTTCAGCCTCTTTTTCTTTTTTGTACTTTTAACTTTGGCTCCAATTTTTAATCAGAGATTCCTCGCTTTGTTATTAATGACAACATTTTTCTCTCTTATGTAACTTCTTCCTAATTCCTGAACTTTCTTAAACCATCTGGGCCCTTCCCTTTTTCTTTATTCTTAACCCCTCCCCAGCCCTCCCCTTAAACAATAAGTGGAGGGTGAATTCACTAATACAGACAATATCAATTTCATAGCTCCTTCCCTTAGCATTAAGGAAAGAGCCTGCCCCGCCATAGCGGGGGGGGTTGGGGATGGGTTAAAGACTTTTATGTAACATCTTCATCTAGTTATTCTTTTTAGGGCCATATCATCCTATACTGAGGGACTAATCAGTACTTAGAACAGGGAGATCCCTCACTTTGTCCGGGACGACAGTGCTGCCTTTTTGGATTAGGGAGGGAAGCAGGGGCGTTTCAAGCAATTTCTGACAAAAGAAAAAGGATTCTGAAAAACGCCTCTGCTTCCCTCCCCTATATAATTAAAAATTCTATGTCATTCCGAATTGAGCCAACCTGAACAAGGTGAAGAGTGGCGAAATGAGGAATCCACCAGTCGATGGAGAAATTAAGAATCTTTTTCAATATTCGGAATTTATCGATTTGTAGTGTATTTTTATGGTGAATTTCAATTCCACATTATGAACTTCAGAATAATCACTGTTTGTTTTTTGATAATCTTTCTGTTTACCGGATTTGGTCAGTCGGTTCAAACCATTAACCAGACCGATAAAAATGGCAGAAAACAGGGTCACTGGATAAAGAAATACGCGAACGGAAATACAATGTATGATGGATATTTTAGCGATGACATGCCTTCAGGTGAATTCAGAAGGTTTTATGAAGATAACACAATGAAATCGCTTCTTGTTTTCAATAAAAACGGCACTGAAGCAAAAGCAACCCTTTTTTATCAGAATAGTCTCGTTGCGTCAACAGGGAAATACATAAATCAGCATAAAGAGGGAAAATGGCAATTTTACTCATCAACGACAAAAGGGGTGCTCATAAGCGAAGTGGAATACTCAGGAGATCAAAAAAACGGACTTTCAGTAAAATATTATCCCGACGGCTCAGTGGCTGAAAAACTATTTTACAAAAATGATGTCCGGCATGGAGAATGGCTTAAATACTATCCTGGCGGCACCCTGATATTCAGGACAAGTAATGTTGACGGAAAGCTGAACGGGAAATTTGAATCTTTCTTTGAAAATGGCAAACCAGAAATGACAGGACAATATAAGAATGATCTCAGGGAGGGCCTGTGGATAATTTATAAAAAAGATGGCAGACAGAGATTCAAAACTGAATATACTTCAGGAATCCCCGACAACCATGATATTGATATTTACGAATCAAACTATATCGATTCGCTCGAAAGAAACAAAATCATTATCCCTGATCCTGACAAAACAGGCAATATATGGTAAAAAACTCTTTTAATTCTTTCTGTCTGAAAAAAAGAAATATCTGCATAACAGCTATTTTGGTCTTTTCATGTAATCTGTTATTTAGTCAGGAAAAGAGCTACAATGTTTTTTACAGGATTTATTTTAAGGATAAAGGGCCATACAGTATAAATGATTTTTCTGCCGTGGATCTGCTGTCAGAAAGAGCCATTGAAAGAAGGGAAAAAGCTGGTATTCCATTTCCGGACTTCAGGGATTTACCGGTTTACGATGAATATATTAATCAGATTTCATCATTGGGGTTCAAATTACATTGTACATCAGGATGGATGAATACAGCGCTGTTTAAAACCGAGGTTTTGAGGGATATTGACAGCCTTATGGCACTACCATTTGTCAGTAATGTAAAAATCGTCAAAAGCACAGCAGCAAAAAGTTCAGCTGCGGATAAACTGTTTTTTACTACCTCCCGGGATGCCTTGCCGCCTTATGATCAGCCTCTGTTGATGTTAAACGGAAAGAGTGTCCATAATTCAGGATTTTCAGGAAAAGGTAAGTTGATAGCTGTTCTTGACGGAGGCTTTTCGAATGCAGATAACATTACCTCCCTTAATGCATTAAGGGATCGTAATGGGATTGCAGGGACATTTGATTTTGTCGGAAATAATGAATTTGTGTATGGATATCATAGTCATGGAACAGCTGTCCTGTCGATACTTGCAGGATATGTCCCCGGTGTAATTGAAGGATCCGCACAAGGTGCGGAATACTGGCTTTTAAGGACAGAAGATACAGGTTCCGAGTTCCCGGTTGAAGAAGATTTCTGGGCAGCTGCAGCTGAATTTGCAGATAGTCTGGGAGTTGATATTATCTCTTCGTCCCTGGGTTATTTCATTTTCGATGATCCCCTTTCCGATTATAAGTATTCTGACATGGACGGGAACACTGCTTTTGTAACCCTTGCAGCTGATATAGCGGCTTCAAAAGGTATTCTTGTTGTCAACAGTGCAGGAAACGAGAGGAACAATCCATGGATCCGGATAATCGCTCCGTCAGACGGTGATAGCGTCCTGGCTGTCGGTGCAGTAACCTGGGAAAAGTCAATCTCTTCATTTTCTTCTGCCGGACCCTCCTGGGATAACAGAATAAAACCTGACCTTGTATCCCAGGGAGTCAGTGTTCCGATACAGGTCAAAACCACGACTGTTGAACGGGGAAATGGAACATCTTTCTCCTGCCCTCTGATAAGCGGAATGGCAGCCTGTATTATGGAGGCTGTGCCACTGGCAACAGCTTCGGATATAATTTCGTCGTTATATTCTGTATCCGACAGGTACCACTATCCCGATTCATTATATGGATATGGTATTCCTGATATCGCTGAAGCAATAAACGAATTACAGGACAAATACATACCGAAACCTGATAATTTATCAATTGCAAGTCCAAATCCCTTTAATGAAGATCTCAAAATTACATTCAGGGAAGTGCCTGAAAAGTTGTCCGTCGAGTTTTATAATATGAACGGCAAATTATTAATGAAAACTGACTTTGGTGATTATATCAGCAGGACTTTAATAATTAATGAACTCAGGAGTTACGAACCCGGAATCTATTTTATAAGAGTCCAAACCATAAGGGAAAAATTCACTCATAAGGTTATAAAGATCGACAGGTGATTATGAATGAAAAGCTTACACTTACAGAGCTGCAGCTTATAATCAGGGACTCCCTATATATGGCCTTACCTGACATGTATTGGGTGGTTGCCGAGATTTCGGAGTTAAAAGAGAATTATAACGGGCACTGTTACCTTGAACTTGCAGAAAAACATCCGGACGAACTAAGTATAAGGGCCCGGATAAGAGGTGTTATATGGAGCAACCGATACAGGTTCCTGAAATCATTTTTTGAAAACGCAACAGGTGAGTCTCTCAGAGAGGGACTGAAAATACTTATCAGGGTAAAAATTGAGTATCATGAGATTTATGGATTAAGTCTTGTTATAAATGACATTGATCCTGCTTTCACAATTGGTGAAATGGCTCTCAAACGGCAGAAGATCCTTAAAAAGCTTGAAGAGGAAGGGGTACTTACCATGAACAGGGATCTGGATTTCCCCATGGTTCCGCAGCGAATTGCTGTAATTTCATCATCGGCAGCTGCCGGTTATACTGATTTTACGAAACATCTGAAAGAGAACTCCTTTGGATATGCTTTTTATACTGCCTTGTTTGAAACACCGATGCAGGGAACTGAAACTGAGACAGGTGTGATAAGAGCTCTGGAAAAGATAGCTGCCCACCTCGATAAATTTGATGTGGCTGTAATAATCAGAGGAGGAGGATCGCAGACGGATCTCAGCTGGTTCGATAATTACAGTATTGCATATTATATAACTCAGTTTCCCTTGCCTGTGATTACAGGAATTGGTCATGAAAAAGATCTGTCTGTTGCAGATATTGTTGCCTATCAGTCACTGAAGACCCCCACCGCAGTGGCCGACTATCTGGTCGAATGCATGAACAATACGGAAAATCATCTGATCGGACTGAGCCGGGAGATATTTGAAAAATCTCATTATATTCTTGAAGAGGTAAAAAGATGGATGGAAACATCGCGCCTGAAGCTTATTCCCGTTGCAAAAATCATGGTATCGGAATTTAAGGAGGAGCTTTCGGGGATCCTCATTGAAATGATCAACAGCGGAAAGAATTTAGTTCTGAGGGCAGGGCTTTCAGTCGCAAACCATAACCATCGGCTTCTGACAGGATCGAAATCATTTTTATCAATGAATGGGACAGCTATTGGCCTTCAGAAGCAAAATCTTGCCAATTTCTCAAGAAAAATACTTAAGGATATGAGCGGCAGAATTACTGTATCTGAAAATTCGCTGAAAATCCTGAATCCGGAAAATGTCCTTAAAAGGGGATATACAATTACATCACTTAACGGAAAGATCATTAAGAAACATACCTTGCTAAAGAAAGATGATCTGATTGATACCAGGTTCAGTGATGGTACTGTAAGCAGTAAAGTGGTTTAAAATGAAGCAATTGATTATTAGAGAAATAGGGCACGGATTACAAATCCGCGCCAGCTATGCGTTTGAGATATCGGGAATTGTGGTACGGATTACAAATCCGCGCCAGCTGTGCAATTGAGATATCGGGAATTGTGGTACAGATTACAAATCTGCGCCAGCTGTGCGTTTGAGATATAGAGAAATATGGCACGGATTACAAATCCGCGCCAGCATAGATATAAAACAGGACTATAAAGAACAGTGTTACTCCGTCTTAACCCTGTGTAACACCGTGGTAAAAAAAGTAATACATTAAATATTATAACTATATGACAAAAAAGGAATTTTCATTCAACAAGGCGGTGAGCGATATTGAAAAGATTCTGCAGGAGATTGAAAACGGGGAAATGGATGTGGACCGGTTATCTGTTGAGGTAAAACGGGCCTCAGAACTAATAAGGCAATGCCAGAAGAAACTTAAATCAACCGAAGAAGAGATAAATGCCATCTTCAGGGATCTGACATAAAAAACCCGCGAGACATTTGCCCCGCGGGAATTTTCTTTACTACCCTAAACCTAAATCCATGAAAAAACTCCTGTAACCTTTCTGGTTACTACTATTTATTGTATAACGCTTAAAGTTATATATTGTTTCATATCCCCGCTTTTATTTTTTTAACAAAATGAAGAAATTTTATTAACAAATTACTTTTCCACCCCGAGTACATCTTTAAATGCCTTTATAAAGGTTTCTTTCGGAAGTGCTCCCATAGCCATCTGGGGCTGTCCGGTAGCAGGCACAAACAGTATTGAAGGAATGCTTCTGATACCAAAAACCGAAGCAAGTTCCTGCTCTTCCTCAGTATTGACTTTATAAATATCAAGCTTCCCTTCAAAATCTTTTGAAAGATCTTCGAGTACAGGTGCCACCATTTTGCACGGTCCGCACCAATCTGCATAAAAATCAATCACACAAGGTTTTTCTCCTTCGTACTTCCATTCTTTGCTGGTTTCGTAATTGAAAACCTTGGTCAGAAATGTCTCTTTGGTCAAATGCTCTAACATAATGTTTTTATGAATTAACAGTTAAATATGAATGAAGTTCATTTTACTATCAATCTTTGTTCCACTTAAGCCCAACCTCATCAATTTATTAAAAAACAGTTTATAATTGTAACTTTGTCATAATAATTTAACAAATTGTCATATCTATATATGAATATATGTCTAAATGACAAAATTTTCGAAAAGCTGTCGGAGGTTATTACTTCAGAAAATGTCAGGGCATGGATTATAGGAGGTTATGTCAGGGACTCTATTCTTAAAAGGGATCATCCTGAGAAAGACATTGATATAGTTGTTATTGGTAACGGTATTGAGATTGCAAGAAAGGCGGCAAAACAACTTGGACCAGGCATAAAGGTAAGTGTATTTAAGAGCTATGGAACAGCTATGTTCCGGTTCGATAATTATGACATTGAATTTGTAGGGGCAAGAAAGGAATCATATAACAGGGGTTCGCGGAAACCACTTGTAACAACCGGAACTCTTGAAGATGATCAGAGAAGGAGGGATTTCACCATCAACGCCCTGGCAATCAGCCTGCATAAGGATTCTTTCGGCGAAATGCTCGATCCGTTTAACGGAATAGAGGACCTTAAAAACAGGATCATCAGAACGCCCCTTGATCCTGACATAACATTCTCAGACGATCCTCTCAGGATGATGAGGGCTATCAGGTTTTCAGTGCAGCTCGATTTTTCGATCGAAAAGTCTACATTCCTTTCTATGACTTCAAATGCCGAAAGGATAAGCATAGTATCGAAGGAGAGGATAGTTGAGGAAATGAACAAAATAATAATGTGCGACCACCCCTCAAAAGGATTTATTCTGCTTGAAAAATCCGGCCTGCTGAAACTAATTTTCCCCGAACTTGACAATTTGAAGGGGATTGAAAAGAAGGATGGCCGGGCTCACAAGGACAACTTTCTTCATTCACTGAAGGTGCTCGATAATATCAGCAGGAATACCGGCAATATCTGGCTGAGGTGGGCTGCCCTTTTGCATGATATAGCTAAACCGGCAACCAAGAAATATATCCCGGATGAGGGTTGGTCATTTCATGGACATGAATTTATCGGTGGCAGAATGATTCCTGATATCTTCAGAAGGCTGAAGCTTCCGCTTAATGAAAAGATGAAGTATGTAAAAAAGCTTGTGGATTTACATCTTCGTCCAATCGCCCTTTCGCAGGAAGTTGTCACTGATTCTGCCATCAGAAGGCTTTTATTCGAAGCTGGCGACGATATAGATGATCTGATGATGCTTTGTGAAGCAGATATTACTTCAAAAAATGAAGCCACAAAGAGCAGGTATCTTGAGAATTTCAAAATGGTAAGGAATAAGCTCAGGGAGATTGAGGAAAAGGATGCATTAAGGAATTTCCAGCCACCAGTAGACGGGGAAGAAATAATCAGCACTTTCAGAATCAGCCCGGGCAGGGAGGTTGGAATAATCAAGAACGCAATCAGGGAGGCTATACTCGATGGAATAATCCCTAACGAACATGAAGCTGCAAGAAAACTTATGCTTGAAAAAGGAAAAGAACTGGGATTGACGGCGGTTACAAATCTATCTGATACCAAGATCAAGTAAAACCGGCAGATGATCACTGAACCCACCCTGATAACGGTAGCCTTTATAAGTTGAAAATGGAGCAAATCCGGGATATTTTGTCTCGCTCTTAAGCAAAAATTCTGGAGCAAAGATTCTGAAGCTTTTCTCATCTGAAAACAGACCTTTTTTACTTTTCAGGAGTTCTTCTGAGACGATTATCTGGTCGAGAATCTCCCAGGCTCCCTGATACCTGTAAGTGCCTGAATTATATGATCTTAAACTCTCAGCCAGATTTACCAGATCCGGGCCATTACATATGTCGGGATGAACAAGCGCCTGAATAACAGGATCGTAGGGATTACAATTAAAATCTCCGAGAATTATAATTTTTGCCGGGCCCGAGGAACTTCTTCCTATTGAATCAACTGCATTTCGTATCATAGCTGAAATCTCCTTTCTCAGAGGCTCTCCTGCCAGAACGCCTCCCCTTCTCGATGGCCAGTGATTAAAAATAAAATGAACCGTGTCATCCTCTAGGGAACATTTTGCATAAAGAATGCTGCGTGAATGAAAATCAGCTCTGACCACTGATGCCGGTATCCATGAACGACTGTCAATAACATGCACCAGATCTTTTCTGAATATCATGCAAACGTCTATTCCTCTTGTATCAGGTGAATCTTTATGAAGAATCCCATAACCGTATCCGGATAGCAGGGTACCATATACGAGATCTTCGAGCACTTTTCGGTTTTCTATTTCGCACAGACCTATAATTGGCGGAGGATCCCATTCCCCTGCAGCCATTATTACCTTATATACAGAATTGATTTTATTATTGTATCTGGTCCGATTCCATCTCATCATGCCTTCAGGCAAAAATTCATCATCTTCTGTCAGGGAATCATTAAACGTATCGAACAGATTTTCAACATTATAAAACATCACCCTGACGTGAAAAGAATCAGCTTTTTCCTGTGAAACTGCAGGTAAAGGACGCAGGAGCATCAGGATCAGGATGCCTGTTATTTTCAAAAGAAACTTTCTAAAAAGCATTTATCCATCTGTACCTCCGGGCACCTGTTCCGAATTTAACAGCGAGACTTAATTCGTGAGTTCCTAAACTTTGTGTCCGTATATCCGTCAACGTAAAGTCAAATGCATATGCAAAATAGAATCTGTCGTACTTCAGACCAAGCATCACAATGACGGCATCATTTGTCCTGTATGATATCCCTGCCCAGTAATCATTCCTGTAGTATATCCTGGATGTCAGATCAAGCTGGATAGCCTTAAAAAGCATATCGGACGATCTGATAAAAGCCGATGGTTCAAGCATCCAGTTTCCTGATAGAGGTATCTTAAGTCCTCCGGTCAGAAAATAATGCCCAAGTTCAGAATTATTGTTGTCATTCTCATTGAAAAGCATAACGGAACCTCTCAGCAGGTTGGTCATTGCAAATCCGACATAGAATTTCGTTGTTGAATAATTTACTCCAAAATTAAAATCAGGAATGAATACTGACCGGTCATAGTTGTTAAGGTAAGGATCATCGGGGTCAAAAATCAGACCGTTGAGATCTATTGCATACTGGTATGCTGTGAGAGCAAGACCAAAGGACAGGTGCCGTCTGTAGTCTTCAAGATCCTTACCAAGCGGAATACTATATGAATAGGCAGCCTGAAAGCCTGTGCGGTGCATAATACCATTGTTATCATTAAAGACATAACCACCCAACCCGACCTGTCCGCCTCGTGTGGGCCTTACAAGTTTCTTTTTTACTGTTGTCGATTTTGATATATAGCTGTTTTTCAGAATCCTTGTCTGAAAACTCAGTGCGTAGGTGCTCGGAGCCTGTGCCAACCCGGCCCACTGTTCCCTTACTGTAAGATTTACTGAAGTATAGCCATCATTGCCAGCAAATGAAGGATTTATTAAGAATCCGTTCATTATATACTGGCTGTACATTGGCACCTGCTGTCCCGACGATATCGCGAAGATCAGGAAGAGTGAAAAAACCGATATCGCACCTTTAAAACGACTCATATCTTTAATCTTCAACATTTTATATATCATCTAATTACACTTATAACTCCCGATCTTGGTTCCGAACCATCGTTCAGGTAAAGGATATAGTGGTATGAATCGGTCGGCACCAGCTTTCCGTCCTGACTACCATCCCACGGATTGCTCATCAGATTCTTCGTACTGAAAACCAATTTCCCCCACCTGTTGAAGATACGTACCTCTGCGTCAGGATAAAGGTCAATATTCTTTATCTTCCAGTCGTCGTTATAACCATCGTTGTTCGGAGTAATAACCTGAGGGATCACAACACAGCCGAAAGTCCATTCGAACTCAACCTCGACAACAATTGCAACAGCACAGCTGTTTGTATCAGTCACAACAGCACTGTATGTGCCAGGCGATAAGCCAGAACGGTTCGGGGCTGTCGCTCCGTCGGACCATATAACAAGATAGGGATCTGATCCTCCTTCTATTGCAAGGTTAACCGATCCGTCGCCGGCATCGGGGCAGGAGGCAGGATTTGTGGTGGACTCAACTGTTAAAGCCTCAGGTTCGGTAATATCAACCAAACCTGATTTAATGCATCCGTGACTGTCGGATACTTCTACCGTGTAAGTTCCGGCTGAAAGGTCTGTCACGCTATCCTTCGTCTGAACCGGAGTTGTATCCCAAATATATGTATAAGGAGCAAGACCTCCTGTTACAGCAACTGAAGCACTTCCTGAGGAGTCCCCGGCACAAAGAACGTTATCGTGGGAGATTGAAATCTCAAGGTCAACTGCAGGTTGTGATATTGTAACATCCTTCGTGGATGAGCATCCATTTACATCAGTTACAGTAACCGAATAAGTACCGGCTGTCAGTCCGGTAGCAGTTGGTGTTGTCTGAACCGGTAAAGTGTTCCAGGCATAATTGTAAGGAGCTGTACCACCAGCGGGTGTCGCAGTCACACTTCCTGTACTTCCCCCGAAACAGTGAACATCTTCACCTGAAACCGATAAATCGAGCTCCGGAGGTTCTGTGATTGTTACAGGAACATTTATAACAGACGGAGTTGCATCCGTTACTGTAACTGTATATGTCCCTGCGGCTAAAGAGCTGAAAGTACCAGAAGACTGGGAAGGACCTCCGTCAATAGAATAATCGTATGGCAGACTTCCTCCCGATCCTTCGACCGTAACACTTCCGTTGTTCCCCCCAAAGCACGAGACATTTGTCTGTGCGGTGATGTTTGCTGTAAGTGGTAACTGAGGCTGAGTTATGGTTACCGGCACATTAAACAGGCATAGGGCTGCATCCCTGACAGTCACTAAGTAGCTTCCGGCAGACAGGGTGCCAAAAGTTCCTGATATCTGGTAAGTGCCTCCACCAATACTGTACTGGTATGCCGGAGTTCCACCTGATCCTGTAACTGTAACGCTTCCATCATTACCTCCATAGGCAGAAACATTTGTCTGCGATGTAATACTTCCGGTCACTGCCGAAGGTGGCTGGGAAACGGCAGAATTGAGAATCAGGGCACACCCGCGTGAATCGGTGACTGTCACAGAATAATTCCCTGCCGAAAGATTGTTAATATCTTCGGTTACGGCACCATTGCTCCATATAAATGCATATGGTAAGGTTCCCCCGCTTACTGTCAGATCCAGGGAACCAGTACTGCCTCCGAAGCAAGAAACATTGGTCACTGCTATACTGCCAATGAGAGTTAAAGGCTCGGTAACTGTCCCTGAACCATTTGCAGTACATCCGTTTACATCAGTTACAGAAACAGTATAGGTATCGGGTGCCAGGCCGGCTATATCTTCAGTTGAGGCACCATTATTCCAAAGGAAAGTAAATGGTGATGTGCCGTTGGATACCGTCAGGTTGATTGCTCCATCAGTGCCACCGTTGCA
>Ga0209254_10002699_pt1 | contig 16159 bp, 7 predicted proteins | sample FrelakmetDIP11DI_FD_187148 | JGI IMG/M metagenome (GOLD analysis project Ga0209254, IMG submission 187148) | Freshwater lake sediment microbial communities from the University of Notre Dame, USA, for methane emissions studies - DIP11 DI (SPAdes)... | ecosystem: Environmental > Aquatic >... | reverse complement strand
TCTTTGGCGACGGTCCCGCAGGGACGGTCGTCGACCTCCTCGCGACGCTCGATGCCGAGGACGACAGCGAGACGGTCGACGTCAACACCCAACCTCGCTCCGAGGTGCAGCTTTCCGGCCAGAGCATCGAGATCAACTCGCGCGCCCGCGTCGTGGCGACGGCAGGAACGATCGACGCCTACGCGACCGAGCGGCCGAACATCACGCCGAACCAGCGCATCCAGTCCACGTCCCCGGACGCCGGTCGGATCGTCGTGGCCAGTGACGCGACGCTCGATGTTTCCGGCGCGACGGTCGGCTTGCCGATGGAGCGCAACGTCATTCGCGTCGAGTTGCGCGGCAACCAGTTGGCCGACAGCCCGTTGCAGCGCGACGGGCCGCTGCGCAGCGAGGCGGTCTTCGTCGACGTGCGCCAGTATGGTACCCGGGACGACGGATCGAGCTGGGTCGGGACGCCGATCGGCGACGTGGCCGGCGATATCTCGAACATCCGGCGAGGCGTCGCGGAGCGGAACCTCGAGGGAGGCAGCATCGTGCTCCTTTCGAGTGGCGCGGTGCTGGTCGGCCGAGGGGCGCGGCTGAACGTTTCCGGCGGCCAGATCGACTGGCAGTCGGGCGTGATCAGGACGTCGAGGGTCCTGGGCGTCGACGGCCGGATCTATGACATCGCGGAAGCGGACCGCGACCGCGAATACCTGGGCCTCCTCGACGTCGGCGAAACCGTGGACCCGCGCTGGGGCGTCCCGACGACCACCGGACTGCAGGATCCGACCTCGCAAGGAGTGATCGAGGCCGGCTATGTCGAGGGGCGTGACGCAGGGGCGATCTCGGTCGCGGCGCCTCGTCTCCTGCTCGACGGCGACGTGGTCGGCAGGACGACAGTCGGCGCCTACCAGCGACTGGATCCGGCGACCGCCCTCCCATCTGCCTATGACCGCCTGCCGATTGGCGCGCGTCTGACGCTAGGCCTGAACCGGGGAGGCGCTGCGCCGGATTTCGTCGTCCCCGACGTCTCGTTCGATACGGACTACGTTCTGCCCAATGGACTCGGCATCGAGGACGTCGAGTTCATAGAGCCGGAGATGCTGGAAGCGCTCCGGTTGCGCTCGGACCTCCTCGGTGACGACCGCGCTGCGTCGCTGATGCTGTTCAGCAACGGGGAAGTGCTCATGCCGGCCGACGTGCCTCTGGCCCTGCCATCGGGCGGCGAGTTCGCGGTGGCCGCAGGCCGCATCGTGGTCCAGGGTGACATCACGGTTCCCGCGGGTGTGATCGGTCTTTCGGCTGCGGAAACCGTCATCTACCGCGGCGCGACTCCGGAGACCACCGTTTCCCTGCACGTGTCGGGCGATTCGACGCTCGACACCCGCGGCACCTGGGTGAACGACGATCCGCGCTACAACCCTGGCGGACCGCAGGGAGCGTTGTACACCAACGGAGGAGTCATCGCCGTTTCCGCGACGGGTGGTCCCCTGGAACTGGCCGAGGGCAGCGTGCTCGACGTGTCGGCGGGTGCGCAGCTCAGGGCCGACGGCGCGGTCATCGCCGGACGCGGTGGCTCTATCACCATACTGGCCTCCACGCCTTCGTCCGCCCGGGCGTCCGAGCTCACGCTCGGGGCGCAGCTTAATGGTTATGCGCTCAACCGCGGCGGGACGCTCGCGGTTGCCGCCAATTCGATCTGCATCACCGCGGCCGAATGTGGTGCGACGACTCCCGATCTCATACTGGGCCCCGAGTGGTTCCAGAGCGGTGGATTCGGTTCGATCGCGCTGGATGCACGCTATGGTGGACTGGAACTCGTGTCGGGTACGACCGTGGTGCTCGAGCAGCACAACTATGAATTGCTGCCGGCCGCGATCGAAGCCCCGTCTGCGGCATCGCTCGCCGGACTCGTCAGCGTCGTACGTCTGCCGGACCACGACCGTCGTCCGCTCAACCTGACGCTGCGCTCGGGCAACCGGAGCCGTGATACCGAAGCCCCGGCCTCCGACCTTCGGATCGCTGCAGGCTCGGCGTTGCTGGGTGACCCTTTGGCGAGGGTCTCGCTCACCAGCGGCTCCAGCGCTTTCATCGACGGATCGGTCAGCGCGCCGGGCGGCAGCATCTCGCTCGCGATCGACAACTCGAACCCGATCGGGTACCTCGCCGGGCAGGGCATCTGGATCGGCGGCACTGCAGGGCTCGACGCGTCGGGTGTCGCGGTGCTCGCTCCCACGGGCGGCACTCAACGCGAGGGTGTGGTGCTCGATGGCGGCAATGTCGCCATCGCGGCAAACCGAGGATTCGTGGTGACCGACCCGGGGTCAGTCGTCGACGCCTCCGGGACCCGCGCACAACTCGACATTCGTCAAGCGAACGGTTTGTTCACGTCGCGCGACATCGCCTCGCACGGCGGCCAGATCACGATATCGGCCGCCGACGGCATGCTGCTGAATGGCGCTCTCCGAGGCACGTCCGGGCAACCGGGCTCGGTCGAGAGCGGCTCACTGACGCTGCGGCTGGACGTGACCGGACGAGCGCAAGGCCCGCTCGGCGACCGCGAGATCCTCGTCGCCGCCGGCAACGCGCCGGTGCTCGTGGCGCCGGGTCAGCCATTGCCGGACGCGTGGCTCGGCCGGGGCCTGATCACTGCGTCCGCGATCGAGCAGGGTGGTTTCGACTCGGCCCGACTCTCGGCGACCAACGTGACCGACTTCGATCCACTGTCGGGTGAAGTCAGTCTCGCGGGCTACGGGCGCATCGCCGTCGAGGCGGGCGTATCGCTGAGCCTGCCGGTTCGGTTAGAGCTTGCCGCGAGTTCGGTCGGCCTCGCGGGCGGCGCGGGCGCGGCGACCCTCGCCGCGCCTTACCTCGCGCTGACTCGTGACGAGTTTGCGGATCCTTCCAGCATCGAACAGATCTTCCTCGAGGCCCCAGAGGCGCGCGCCGGCAGCGGGCAACTGACACTCGCGGCCGACTTCGTGAACATCTTCGGCTCGGTCACTCTGGATGGCGTCACCGAGGCCACGATCCGTTCCAGCGGCGACATCCGGTTTTCGGGCGTGCTCGAGTCGCGCGAAGCCCGGGAGTACATCGGCGTACTGCGAGGCAACGGCGCCCTCGTGATGGAGGCGCAGCAGATCTATCCGTCGACGCTCTCCCGTTACACGATCGCGATGTCCGGCGAAGAAGGCAGTTCCATCAGCGTCGTCGCCGCGCCAGGGCAGGCCGCACCTGTGCTCAGCGCAGGTGGTGCGCTGGTGCTCGAGGCCTCCGACGTCGGGGTGGCCGGCCTCGTACGCGCGCCGCTCGGCGAGGTTATCCTGCGTGGCGAACGGGTCTCGCTGCTCGACGGTGGAGCCCTGTCCGTGTCGCTCGATGGCCAGACTGTGCCCTTCGGTACGACGCAGGGCGACCTCGCATGGGCCTATGAACTCGGCAACATCGTTACGCTGATCTACGGTCCCGACGGCCGGCCCCTGCCGGCCAAGCGCGTGACGTTGGACGGCGACGCCATTTCGATCGCGCAGGGCGGTGTCATCGATCTGCGTGGCGGGGGTGATCTGCTCGGCTACGAGTTCGTCCCGGGGCCTGGTGGCACGCAGGATGTGTTGTCGAACGCCAATGCAGACCAGTTCGCCGTGCTGCCGGGCGCGAATCCGCCGATCGCGCACTACGATCCGACGGAGTCTCGGGGATTCAGCGCACGGCCCGGCCTGGCCGTGTGGCTCGCGGGCGGTGGCGGTCTCCCCGAAGGCACGTACACGCTCCTGCCGTCGCGCTATGCGCTGCTGCCCGGCGCCTACCTCGTGACCTTCAGGTCGGGGTACCAGGATCTGTCCCCCGGCGAGGTCATCAACACCGCGACCGGCGGGAAGATCGTGGCCGGTGCCTTCGCGGTCGCGGGGACGTCGCTGCGCGATTCGCGCACCCACGGATTCGAGGTTCGACCAGGAACCGCCGCACTGACGGAGGCGCGTTACGACCTGTCGGGCGCAAACGAATACCTGAGCGAGCTCGACCCGACATTGACCTCGACACGCCTGCCCAGAGATGCGGGCGCCGCGGCCTTGCTCGCAGGCATTGACCTCGACCTGCGGGGACGACTGCTGGCCGGCGCCGACGAGGATGGCCGTGGCTCCTCGCTCGAGATTGCCGCGCCGAACATCGTCGTCACAGCCAGCGATGACGAGGTGCCCGAAGGGTCCGTCGGCATTTCGGCAGAGAGTCTTGCCGCACTCGGCGCGCAGACGATCGTGCTGGGAGGCACGACCTCGGTCGACGCCGTGAATGGCACGACTCTGGACGTAGCGACGAGCAGCCTGGTCATCGCCGGCGGCGTCCAGCTCTCCGCACCCGAGTTGTTGCTCGTCGCGCAGGAATTGCTGCGCCTGGAAGAAGGAGCAAGTGTCGTCGCCCAGGGCGACTCGATCAGCGGCTTCACGCAGCTTCTGGTACCCGATGGAGTGGCGCTGCTCCGAGCCTCGACGGACGGACAGGTCGCTGTAGATCGTCCAGGCGTACCCGGCGACCCCGGAAGGCTCGAACTGCTCGAGGGATCTATTGTGCGCGCACCGGGGTCGATCACGCTCGACGTCGATGGCAGCGCGCTCGCGGCCGGAACACTCGACGCAGGGCCGGGTTCACTGGGACTCGGTGCGCCGCGCATCGGCCTCGGCGCGGCCCCTGCTGGTTTCGACGGCGTGGTCGTCGATGATGCCGTGCTCGCTTCGGTCGCCGAAGGCCAGTTGGGGCTGACGGCGCGCTCCGAACTCGTGCTTTTCGCCGGGACAGAGTTCACCACCCGCGAGGCGGTGATCAGGACGCCGAGCATCACTGCGGGCACGTCGGAAGGCACGTTCACACTGGTCGCGGACCGGGTCGAACTGGGTGGACTTGGTGCAGGAGATGGCGACGGCACGGTGGGTGCGGCCGAGCTGTCGTTGGTGACCGGCACCCTGGTGCTTTCGGGCGGCGACCTCGGCCTCGACGGATTCCAAAGGGCGAGCTTCAGCGCCACCGAGGTCATCGATGCGATCGGCGATGGCACGCTCCGCACGGCTGGCGGGCTCGCGATCGTGTCGCCGCTCCTCACGACGGCTGCGGCAGTGGACTTCAGGTTCGACAGTGGCTCCGATCTCGAACTCGGCGCCTTGCCGCTGGCGGAGCCCTCGAATTACGACTGGGTTGAGCGGCTCGGCGGCAGCCTGGAGTTCTCGGCCGCGACCGCATCGGGCACCCTGCGCGCCGTGCTCCCGTCGGGCTCCGTCGCGCTGCTCGCGGACGGAGACGTGACACTGGGTGCGCAGACGTCGATCGACGTGGCCGGACGTTCGGCCGAGTTCGACGGTGTCGAAGTGGCCACGCCTGGCGGGCAGGTGCGCATCGCATCGTCCTCGGGTTCCATACGGGTGGAGCCGGGTGGCGTCATAGATGTTTCCGCAGCGCCCGTCGCCGGGGCATTGGCAGGGGGTCTGTCGCTGGCGGCCCGCGACGGCGCGGTCCGGCTCGATGCGACCGTGCTCGGCGCAGCGCCTGGCACGGGGCTCGGCGGCAGCATCGATGTCGCGGCACGCCAGCTCGACTTCGGGGCGTTGATGACGAGCCTTGGTTCCGGCGGGTTCGATGGCGACTGGAATGTCATGCAGACGGGACCCGGCGACCTCGTCGTCGAGAGTGGCCGAACGATCACGGCACGTTCGATCCGTCTCACGGCCGAAGGCGGCGCGGTGCGGGTTGGCGGCTTGCTCGATGCGCGCGCGGCGCGCGGCGGAGAGATCTCGCTGGCCGCCGCCGGCCCGGTCGCGGTGAGCGGCACGCTGGACGCACGCGCAACTGACGAGGACGTGCGCGGCGGACGCGTCGAACTCGCCTCGATGACCGGGGTGATGCTCCAGGCCGGATCGGTGGTGAACGTCGCTGGTACGGCGCTGTCCGATCCTGAGGCGACGCCGGGTGGCCTGGTGACGATTCGCACGAGCCGGGACGCGTTCCTCTCCGTCATTGACGGAGATGCCGGCAACGATCAGGCGCTGCTCGCTGGAACGATCACGGGCACTCGGCGCGTAGTACTCGAGGGCGTCGCCGTGTACGAGGTGCCGGGCGGCTATGCCATTGGACCGGACCAGGTGGCCGCCTCGTTGGAAAATCCCTGGTTCGCGGATGCCGCGCAGTTCGCAGGCAACGGCGAGCAGATTCTTGCGGGCCTCGGACTCGATACCGCGGGGACGGCCGTCGTGCTACCGGGCCTCGAAGTCCGCGCGGACGGCAACCTGACGCTGGCCACGGAATGGAATCTGCACGAGTGGCGCTTCGGCGTCAGCGGCGAAGCGCCCGGCGCGCTCACGGTGCGGGCGGCCGGCGACGTCGTGCTCGACGCATCACTGAGCGACGGGTTCGACAGCCCGTTCGACACCCGTGTCTCGGAGGACGGGTTCAATTCGTGGTCGTACCGCCTCGTGGCCGGTGCCGTGCTGGACAGCGCGAACCCGATTACCACCGCAGACGGGAGGTTGGGCGGTGACTTCGTCCTGGGAGAAGGTGTCACCGGGGCCGAGGGTCTGCAGCGCGTGCTGCGGACCGGAACCGGCAACATCGTGATCGCGGCGGCGCGCGACGTCGTGCTGACGAATGGCGCGAGCGTCGTCTACACGGCGGGCATACCCTCCGCCGGAATCCGTATCCCGGAAGACCCGGCGTTCGGCGGTCTGCTCGACCTCGCCTATCCGGTAGATGCGGGCGACATCTACGTGCGAGCCGGGCGTGATGCCGTCGGAGGTAACGCCTCGCAGTTCTACACGCCGTGGCTGCTGCGTGCCGGTGCGCCGGACTCGCTGTTGCAGGCGCCGACGGGTTGGACGGTCGATTTCGGTCGCTTCGAGCAGGGAATCGCTGCCGTCGGCGGCGGCCGGGTGACGGTCGTGGCTCAGCGGGACGTGGTGGACATGTCGATTTCCCTCCCGTCGATCGGGCGCCAGGTCGGCGGAAACACGTTCGACCAGAGCGTCGTGCTGGCGAGTGCCGGTGGGGATCTCAACGTGTACGCCGGTCGCAATGTTTCCGGCGGGCAGTACTACGTGGATCGGGGCATCGGCACGATTACGGCGCAGTCGTCCGTGCAGGCCTCGGAGCGATCGCTGGTCGAACCGGTGCTGGCCGTTGGGGACGCGACCCTCGCGCTGACGTCCCGCCGGTCGCTGGACATCGCCACGGCGCTGAACCCGACGCTGCTCTGGCCTGCCGACAACTTCGGCTTCGGGTACGCACCGACATACTTCGGCACGTATTCGTCGACCTCCACATTGTCGATGCTCGCGGTCGGTGGCGACGTCCGCATCGCATCGAATCCGCAGCTTCGTGCACGACTCGACCAGCAGTACCCGAATTATCCGTGGGAGCTGCCCGACGCGTCGGTCGCAGCGAGAATTGCACCTCCCACGGTGCTCGCAGCCGCCTCGAGCGGGGCCCTCGAGGTTGGCGCGCCGATCTCGATGTGGCCGGCGCCGCGCGGAAATCTGCGCCTGCTGGCACGCGGCGACGTACGCGTCGCGCCCGTCACCATGTCCGACGCGGCGCTGGGCGATGTGCTGCCCACGCCGGAGCAGCCTGGCTCGGACCAGACGCTGTTCTCGTTGCTGTTCGGCGGCGTTTCGGGCGACAGTCGATTCAATGCGGCGTCGCCTGTGCACGGCCCGACCGCCGACGATCCGTCCGGTGATCTCGAGCCGGCACGCATCGTGTCGCTGACGGGCGATGTGGTCGGAATCGCGTCGGTCGGCACGCTCTACGTACCGAAGGCCGTCCGGGTGGTCGCGGCGCGCGACGTCTCGGGACTCAGCGTCCAGATGCAACACTTCGACGTGGGACTCGTCTCGACCATCCAGGGAGGGCGGGACGTGATATTTCCGTCCGAGCGCGACCAGTTCGGGCAGCTCGTGAGCAACAATGGCGCGATCATCGTCGACGGGCCGGGCGGGCTCCAGCTTCTCGCCGGGCGCGACTTCGACCTGCAGACATCGGCCGGCGTCGTCACGCGCGGCAGCCTGCGCAACCGCGCGCTGCCGGACGGCGGCGCCGACGTCTCGGTCACCGCGGGTCTCAACGGCAATCAGCCGGACGAAGCGGCGTTTGCGGAGCGGTACCTCGTCGGCGGGACGCTCTACGACGCCCTGTTGATCGAGTACGTCGCCAGGATCACGGGCGAGGCCCCGGCGAGCAAGGCCGAGGCTCTCGCCGCATTCGAGACGTTCGATCCGGCTCAGCAGGCCGCACTGCTGCAGGCAGTGCTGTTCGCAGAAATCCGCCAGGGAGGTCGAGATGCGGCACAGCCCGGCGACACCAACGGCGATTTCACGCGCGCATTCACTGCGCTCGAGACTTACTTCCCGGGATCCAATCCCGACGTGGATGTAGGCGAAACGAATGCCTACGCCGGCGATATCCGGCTGTTCTTCAGCCGCATCTACACGCTCGCCGGCGGGAACATCGGCCTCATGGCACCGGGCGGCGAGATCAACGTGGGTCTAGCGACTCCGCCGCTTGCGTTTGGACTTCAGAAGAGCCCGTCCGACCTTGGAATCGTCGTGCAATCGACGGGCTCGGTTGCGGCGCTGAGCTACCTCGACTACCAGGTGAACGAGTCGCGGACCTTTGCTGCCGACGGGGGAGACATCCTGATCTGGTCCACGCGCGGCGACATCGACGCAGGCCGCGGCGCCAAGACGGCCATTTCCGCGCCGCCGCCAGTGATCACGATCGACCCGAGCGGCCAGGTCGTCCTGACCTATCCCGCAGCGCTGTCAGGCAGCGGCATCCAGACGCTGGCGACGAGCCCCGACATCGAGCCCGGGGACGTGGACCTCTTCGCGCCGCGAGGCGTCGTCGACGCCGGCGACGCCGGCATCGTCGCCGGCAACCTGACCATTGCTGCGACGGCTGTCCTCGGCGCGAACAACATCCAGGTCAGCGGCACCTCGGTCGGCGTGCCGGTGGATGCGAGCGGTCTCGGTGCCAGTCTCGCCGGCGTGAGTTCGGTGAGCAGCGCGGCCAGTAGCGCGGCGGAAGCCGCGGTTGCCCCTGGCCAGGCATCGGAGAGCACTGAGGAATCGATTGGAGACGAGGCGCTGTCCTGGCTCGACGTCTTCGTGGTCGGACTGGGCGAAGAGCAGTGCGATCCGAAGGACGTCGAGTGCCTGCGGCGCCAGAAGAAGGGCGAATAGGCATGCGCATGCGTAACACGCGCGCAATAGGCGGGCGCCGCAGCAAGTGGCTTGTCACGGATTCATAACGCGACGCGCGGACAATGCCTCTTTTGAACGGAACGGCTTGCGGCATCGCCCAGGTGCCATAGCCATGGGACTTGACTGATGAAGGATGCCGTGGACCGCACCGCCGGCCTCGCGGCCGGGGAACCCTGACGTGCGAAAGCTGCTTGCCTGCCTGTTCCTGTTCATGCCGACGCTCAGCCACGCCTGGTGGAATGACGACTGGAACTTCCGCAAGGAAATCGCACTGGACCTGACGCCGGCCGGCGGCGACATCGCCGCCACCGCAACGGACGTTCCGGTGCTGCTGCGACTCTCCATCGCCAACTTCGGTTATTTCGGCGACGTGAAGCCCGATGGGTCGGACTTCCGCGTCATCGCCGGCGACGACAAGACGCCGCTCAAGTTCCACGTAGAGCGCTTCGACGCCGCCAACCAGATGGCCTTCATCTGGGTGAAAGTCCCGCAGCTCACGGGCGGCGTGAATACCGAGAAGATCTTCCTCTACTACGGAAACCCGAACGCGCCGGCGGCCGCTGACGCAGCCGGTACCTTCGACGCGAACCAGGCGCTGGTGCTGCACCTGTCGGAGACGGCGGGCAACCCGGCCGACACCACGGCCTTCGCGAACCCGGTAGCCACGTCGAGCGCCGAGCTGTCATCCGCGTCGCTGATCGGCGGCGGCGCCGTGTTCGCCGGTGCGAATTCCATCACCGTGCCGTCCAGCGCGTCGCTGCGGCTCGTGCCTGCGAAGGGCCTGACCCTGTCGGCATGGCTTCGCGTTGACGCCGAGCAGGCGGAGGCGCACCTGCTGTCCCTGGTCGATGGACCGCGCGCGATGGTGCTCGGCGTCATAGGGCTGTCGGCCTTCGCCAGTCTCGCCGACGGCACTTCGCCTCCGGCAACGGTGCAGTCGGCGACGAGCCTGACTGCCGGCCAGTGGCATCACCTCGCAGTTGCGGCGGGTAACGGTCGCATCGCCCTGTTCGTCGACGGTGTCGAGGTTGGCTCGAGCCCGGCGACGATCCCCGAGATCGCAGGCGTGTTGACTGTCGGTGCCGGCGCTGGCGGCGCGAATTTTCTCGTGGGAGCCGTGGACGAGGTGCAGGCTTCCACGCTGGCGCGTGCGCCGGAATGGATCCGGGCGCAGGCGCGCAGCCAGGGGCCGGATGCGCTGCTCGTCGGCTACGGAGACGACGCGCAACGCGAAGGGGAGGACGTCAGCTACCTCAAGGTGACGATGCAGAACGTCACCGTGGACGGCTGGGTCGTCATCGTCATCCTCGCGATCATGTTCGTGATCAGCACGCTGATCATGATCTCGAAGGCTGTGATGCTTGGCCGCGTCGCGAAGGCCAACAAGGCGTTCATCAAGGAGTTCGAGAAGCTGCGTGGCGACATCACCAGGCTCGACCGCGCGGAATCGGACGACGACGAGGGCGACGAGGCACTCGGCGCCTCGGCGTTCCTGCCCGGGCTCGACGGCAAGGAAAACACGTTCCGTCTCTCCACACTGTACCGCCTGTACCACCATGGCGTGCAGGAACTGCGGTCGCGCACGGCGCGTTCCGTTGGCAGCGCTGCTGTCCAGTCACTTTCCCCGCAAGCGATGGAGGCCATCAAGGCGACGATGGATGCCTCGCTGGTACGCATGACGCAGAAACTGCAGTCGAAGATGGTGCTGCTGACAATCGCCATCTCGGGCGGCCCGTTCCTCGGGCTGCTCGGCACGGTGGTCGGCGTGATGATCACTTTCGCCGCGATCGCGGCCAGCGGTGACGTGAACGTGAACTCGATCGCGCCGGGCATTGCCGCGGCACTTGCGGCGACGGTCGCGGGCCTCGCGGTCGCGATCCCGGCGCTGTTCGGCTACAACTGGCTCAATACGCGCATAAAGGAGATCGTCGCGGACATGCGTGTGTTCGTCGACGAGTTCGTCACTCGCGCCGCCGAGCGCTATTCCTGATCCGAGCGGAGGCGAGCCGAACATGTCCGCGTCTGCAGAAGAAAAAGATGTCTACGACGAGATCAACATCACCCCGATGCTCGATCTCGCCTACGTGCTGCTCGTCATCTTCATCATCATGACGACCGCGTCGGTGCAGGGCATCACGGTGAACCTGCCGAAGGCGAGCGAGGCCCCGGCGATCGCCAAGCCCAAGACCAAGGCGATCTCCATCACCGCCGACGGCACGATCTACCTGGATACGTATCCGGTGACGCTCGACGAGCTCGAGGGTCTGCTGCGGCAGTACAAGGCGGCGGATCCCACGCTGCCCGTGATCGTGAAAGCCGACGCGACGATCCAGTACCAGCGCGTCGTCGACGTGCTCGACCTGATCGGCCGGCTCGAGATCACGCAGCTCGGTCTCGTCACCCAGCGCGTCGTGAAGTAGATGAGCCGGCAACCACGTGGCGAAGAAGCACCCATTGCTGCGCTACCTGCCGCTCGCGGTAGGAGCGCTGATAGTTGTGGTGTCCATTCTCGGCGTAGTGCATATGATCCGCGGATTCTCGAAGAAAGAGGACACTCCGAAGCGCGACGTGCCGCAGGTCGTGAAGATCATCCGGCCACCGCCACCGCCGGAGGAACCGCCTCCACCGCCGCCGCCGGAGGAGAAAGTGGAGGAGCCGCTGCCACAGGACGTTCCCGAGCCGGATACGGCGGAAGAGGCGCCGCCGGGTGAACAGCTGGGACTCGACGCGGAGGGCGTTGCGGGCGGCGACGCGTTCGGACTCGCGGCGCGACGCGGAGGCTCCGACATCATCGGCGGTGGTGGCGGCGCCGCGTTTGCGTGGTACACGGGCATGATCAAGGACGGCATCCTCGCCGCACTGTCCGAGGACGAGCGCGTACGCAAGGGCAATTACAAATTGACGGTCCGCGTCTGGCTGGCAGCCGATGGGCGGGTCGAGCGTATCTCGCTGGCCGACAGCACGGGCGATCCGCAGCTCGATGCTGCCATCGAGCAGGCGCTGACGCGCGTGCGGCGGCTGCGCGAAGGCCCGCCGCTCGAAATGCCGCAGCCGGTGACGCTGCGCATCGTCTCGCGCAGCTGATCGAACATTCGGGAAGCAGATCATGTCCAAGTCGAAGCACAACCGGGCCGTTGCATTCGCACTCTGCTGGCTGACCGCGGCAGGTTCCGCGGTGGCCGATGACGCGCGCTCCCTCGACGAGGTGCGCAACACGGTGGTGAACCTGCTGGATGCCCTCGTTCAGCAGGGCGTGGTAACGCCAGAGCAGGCCCGGCAGATGGTGGCCGAAGCGCAGAGTGAGGCGGACCGCGACGCGCGGAAGCGCTCGGACGAGGATGCCGATGCGGCCGGGGCCGTGCGGGTCACCTACGTGCCGCAGGTCGTCAAGGACGAGATCAGCGCACAGGTGCGCGAAGAGATCCGTCCGCAGGTCGTTCAGGACGTCGTGGCCCAGGCGAAGGCCGAGCAATGGGGAGTGCCCGCGGCGCTGCCCGACTGGGTCGCCGGTCTGCGCTTGAGCGGCGACGTGCGGGTGCGCGAGCAATGGGACCTGTTCGCTTCCAGCAATGCCCCGTTCACGTACCTCGACTTCCTCAAGGTCAACGAGAAGGGCGGCATCGGCAAGGCCGGCGAAGACGCGTTTCTGAACACGACCGAGGATCGGCTCCGTACACGCGCTCGCGCTCGCTTTGGTGTCGAAGCGGACCTGGGAGAGGACTTCACGCTGGGACTGCGCCTCGCCACCGGTAACTTCCGCGATCCCGTTTCAACGAATCAGACGCTGGCCCAGGTCGGTGGCCGCTACAGCTTCGGGGTGGAGCAGGCGTACCTGCGTTACGACGCGCGCGGCAGTTCCGACTGGCCGTGGCTGTCGCTTTGGGGCGGGCGCACTGCGAACCCTTACCTCACGACCGATCTCGTGTTCGACTCCGACCTTACCTTCGAAGGTTTCACCGGCTCGTATCGCTACGGTTTCACGGCCTCCACGCCGGAGGATCACCATGCGTTCTTGACGGTTGGGGCGTACCCGCTGGAGGAAGTGGAGCTGTCGTCGGACGACAAGTGGTTATATGCCGTCCAGGCCGGGGCCCGATGGCGCTTCGACAATGAACTGCTGCTGCGCGGCGCGGTCGCGTACTACAGCTACGACAACATCACCGGCATCCGCAACTCCCTGGACAGCACGGTCTACGACTACACGGCGCCGCTCTGGCTGCAGAAGGGCAACACGCTGTTCGACATCCGCAACGACGCGGATCCGGCGACCAACCTGTTCGCGCTGGCGGCCGAGTACGAGCTGCTGGACGTGGTGCTCGGCCTGGACCTGCCGGTCTTCTCCGACTACCAGCTGACCTTCATCGCCGACTACGTGATGAACGTCGGCTACGACGAGGGCGACGTGCTGGAGCGCACCGGACTCAACGTGGAAGGACGCACCGACGGCTACTCGCTTGAGCTCGGTTTCGGTCACCCCAGGCTCGACCGTCTGCACGCTTGGCGGGCCGCGCTGCGCTACCGCTACCTGCAGCGGGATGCGGTGCTTGATGCCTTCACGGATTCGGATTTTCACCTCGGTGGCACCGACTCCGAGGGTTACGTGCTGCGCGGCGACTACGCGCTGGGTCGCAAGGTCTACCTGACGCTGCGTTACCTCAGCGCCAACGAGATCGACGGGCCCCCACTCGGTATCGACGTCTGGCAGCTCGACCTGAACGGGCAGTTCTGAGCCATGCGGCGGCACATCCTGCGGGGTGCATTCCTGATGCTGTTGACGGCCGCGCACGGTCCTCCGGCTGCAGCGCAGACCACGCGCAGTGGCGGGGACAGCGCGCGCGTTATGCAGCAGATGCAGCAGCTCGCCTCCGAGCGCACGGCGCTGCAGGCTGAGAACGCGAAACTCAAGCAACAGCTGGACGACGCGCAGAAGAAGCTGACCATGGCGACCGCGCAACAGGACGCGCTGACGCGCAAGGCACAGAATGCCGAGGCTGCCTCGACCCGCCTCGCGGCCTCGAGCGCAGCCAACAGCGAGAGCGCAGCTCGGACGCGCGCCCAGCTCGAGGAACTGGTCACGAAGTTCCGGGAGACGGCACAGACGCTGAAGCAGGTCGAGACCGAACGCAGTTCCCTGCACGAGCAGTTGCGGGTTTCGGAAGCTCAGCTCGGCACCTGTCGCGACCACAACGCGCAATTGCTGACGATCAATGAGGAGACGCTGGTGCGTCTCGAGAACACCGGGTTCTGGACCAAGCTTGCCGCGGATGAACCGTTTACGAAGCTCAAGCGCACGCAGCTGGAGAACCTGGCGAGCGACTATCGCCAGCGGGCGCGGGAACTCGCAGAACCCGTGGGCGTCGTGGCCGAGCCGTCGCAACCGTGAGCGATCTGCCACGCGCGATCGTCATCGCTGCGTTGATCCTGGGTGGCGCGTTCGTCGTGCGCGGAATGTTCGGTACGGATCGCTATGACCTCATGCAAGCGACCGTTGGTTCGGTGTACCGGCTCGATCAACTGACGGGAGCCGTGGCTTTCTGCACTCCTTTGGTCTGCCGGCCGTTGGTAATGCTTGTGCCGAAAGCGGCGACGCCGGGGGGATCCGAACCGCCACCGGCGGTGCCCGCGCCGGAAGTCCAACCGGGTCCTGCGACCTGAGGTCGGCGGCACACAGTGTGGACGCCCCAAGTTCGATGACGTCGACCATCGACCTCGGTCTGCTTCAGGCATGGGGCCTGCAGAATTGCCTGCGCCAGCCCCGACTCCCCAGCGGAAGTCTTAGGAGCCACTGAATACGAAGACATGACGCGTCGGAGCGGCGCCTCGCGCTGGCTTCGCTGTCATGACCTCGTCTTCGGCGTGACATATGCCGCTCCGATCCTTGGCTCAGCTAGGGGAGGTGTCTGGCAGAGGAGGGGAGTCCCCTGTCGGTCCTTCAAGTTCAGTGGCGGGCGTACCCGCCGCGGGTGTCGCGCGTGTGTGCGTGACGTCGCGGCGGGGTCCCTTGGCCGCCCGTGCATGGTTGACATCGGAGGGACGACATGATCGGCGAAACTTTGACGCGGCCCGTACCGGACGCGGGCCGTTCGAGCCTGTCTTCAGTGGCACTTTCGGCCATCGCGGTCGCTGGCTTGGCGGCGGCGCCGGGCATGGCGCGAGCGACGGTCACCTACGATTTCGAGGCCTGGATTCAGACCAACGGCGAACGGGGATTCACGAATGCCGCACCGTTCCAGTTGACGGCTGGGCCAGCGGGCAATCAACTGACGCTCACCGCTACCGCCTTCGAGAGCCCGGGCGATCGGCCGAGCCACGTGTACATGGACGGCTCCTTCAACGGGTTCATTGGCGGCATGGGCGTTTGCTCGGTGCTCACGACAGGGTCACAGTGCACCCCTTCCAACGACGACAACGTCAGCGTCGACGGCGGCAACGAAGAGAAGCTCGTCTGGGAATTCAGCCAGAACATCGATCGCATCGCCCTCACGCTGCGCGACTCCGAGCACTACCTTTTCAACGGTCTCGATACGCCTGGCGGCCCGAGTGATCCGGACAGCGGCCAGTTCGAGTTCATGTACGGCGCCTCAGCCTGGCAGGTCGCAACGACCGATGCCTACGGCATGTACACGCTGCTGCTCGACGGCTCGTCGAACCTGCTGAAGTTCCGCCCGGTCGCTGCAGGGCTGGAAAACCAGTTCTACATCGCCATGGCCGAAGTGGCGCCCATCCCCTTGCCGCCCGCGGTATGGCTCCTGCTGTCCGGGCTCGCGGGTCTTGGAGCGATGGGCCGACGCAGAGCCTGAGCCGGCCGACGGGTCGGATTGAGTCGCTGGCCCCGCCGAAAGGCGGGGCTTTTTTTTTGGGTGCGCCAGGCATGGCGCGCAGCGCCCTGACTGGCGCTATCCGTACCCACGTGGTGGTGGGGCGGTGACTTGGGGGGG
>Ga0209254_10002698_pt1 | contig 16166 bp, 13 predicted proteins | sample FrelakmetDIP11DI_FD_187148 | JGI IMG/M metagenome (GOLD analysis project Ga0209254, IMG submission 187148) | Freshwater lake sediment microbial communities from the University of Notre Dame, USA, for methane emissions studies - DIP11 DI (SPAdes)... | ecosystem: Environmental > Aquatic >... | reverse complement strand
GCAGTCATTTGTTGGAAAGGTTTTATCAAGCTGAGCCATAATCCCGCCAATAGTAGGGCTTTTTTCCATAAGATAAACCTTAAAACCCATATCAGCTAAATCTAAAGCTGATTGTATACCGGTAATGCCTCCACCGACAACAGCAACTGCACCTATTTTTTCTGTTTTTTTTACCATAGTTATTCTAAGGCCTCTCATAACTATTTTTTTCAGCGATTCTACGTATTGCTGTCATAAGATGAGGGATTTCTACACCTTGTGGACATTGTGTATAACAGCGATGATGCGTAGAACAAATCTCAACAAAACGATTATCAAAAACATCTTTTTTATTGCCTAAGAGTACATTTTTAATAACCTTTCTAGGTGAGTACAAATCATTAAGCTCGCGCTCAGGGCAACCAGCGGTACAAGTACCACATGAGAAACACTCATACAAATCCTTCCCAGATTTGTCTTTTACAATATTATATTTAAAATCAAAATCAAGTGTTTTCTTAGATTTTTTACCAGTTACATCCTCAGTTTGTTCATCATTAAGACGAGCATTACGAACAGCATTCATAACCTCTTTAACATTTACTTTCTGTGGACATTTCTCAAGACACAGGTAATGGGAACTGCAAACCCAGATAAACTCATTAGATAACACTTCATCTTTTAAACCAAATAAAGCCTTACGAATAATAACGCGAGGATTCCACTCAGTTTTAACATCCATCTCAGGACAGCAAGCAGTACACGAACCACAAGCAAAACATTTTAAGATACCTTCTCCACCTTCTTCTTTTGCTATTTCGAATTTGAAATTCGGATCAATGTTTTTCGTGTCAACTATTTTCATATTTATTTTTCCCCGACATTAACATATTCATCTTCGCGATAAACAATCATTGGAACTTTTTCCTTGGGGTCTTTACCAGGATGATATTTAAACTCTTTCTGAGCACGTTCAGCAGTTGGAATAAAAACATCCATAAGAGTAATATTCATTGGGCAACCTTGCTCACAAAGACCACATTTCACACATGAAAGAATCATATGATTCATGCGCCCAAGATGAAACAATAAAGAGTCGTTAGGCATCTTAAACAAACCTTTACTTTCTGATTTTTTAACATATTTATATGCTTCTGCATCAAAAACAGATGAATCAAATAAACATTCCCTACAGTAGCAGATAGGGCAAACATTCATACAGTTATGACAATTTACACATTTATCAAAAAAATTGGTTAAACTTTCAATATCACTATTCTTAGTTTTTTCATTGATAAAAGCCTCTAATTTATTTGTTCTGCTTTCTATTAACTCTTTGATATGTTTCTCACGTTTGTTAAGATCTTTAGCAGAATCAAGTTTCAAATCATCAATGATTTTATCACCAGAATCACTAACTGCTTCGATCAATATTTCTTTACTTATATCCATTCCAAAAACACCAATAATAATATCAGCATTAATTGGAACAGGTTGATTACAAACCAAACAAGCAGATCTCAGATATTGCTCTGATTTATTACTGTTTGATTTAAAATCATCAAGTATAATATCCAAAGGATTTTTTTTCTCTGCAATATCAGCATAAACATTAACCGGAAAAATCCCAAGACAATCAACACCTATAATTATGATATTATTAAGATTAGCTTGATTAAGTTTTACAAGTTCAATTAAAGCCCTAATTTGACATGGATGAATAACAATACCTATAGGTTTTTCAGAAGGCTGAAATTTAGTAATTTTGGAAATCGTTTTAGCAGTGGAAACAGGTAGCAATGGTGCAAACACATTAGCATCAAGTTTATTTGGATCTGAGATTAAAACAGGGAAAACAACTTTTTTTGATGGGACAGTTTGAGGTACTAAAAGCGCAGACAATTTTCCTGATTTTAAAAGTTCTTTGAGAAAATCATTAACTGAACTTGTTACGTCAACATTTTTGACTTTTAAGATTTTTTGTTTAACCATATTTTCACCTTTTTAAATATTCCATTTTTTTGAAATTGGATTTGGCCCAAGTTTTTTTATTGAATCGGTCATATCCTTCATTGTATCAGCAAATTTTTGTCCCTCTGATGCAGATATCCAGCGAATCCAAACTCTTTCTTTTTCAATCCCAAGTGTTTCAAGTATATTCTGAAGTAAAACCATCCTACGACGGGCTTTATAGTTACCATCAATATAATGACAATCTCCAGGATGACAGCCACCTACAAATACACCATCTGCACCCTCTAGAAGTGCACGTAGAATATACATTGAGTCAACTGAACCTGAACACATAACACGAATAATTCTAACATTAGGTGGATATTGCATACGACTGGTTCCTGCTAGATCAGCTCCAGCGTAGGAACACCAATTGCATAAAAATCCTACTATTTTTGGTTCAAAATCTTTTTTATCGATATTCTTTTCATCACTCATTTTTTCTCACTCCAAACAAGCATCAATCATTGACAATAGCTGTTTTTTAGTAAACGTATTCTGCTGAGATGTACCACTTGGACATACAATGGTACAAGCACCACAACCCTGACAGAGAATTTCATTTACAACAGCTAGTTGTTTTTCTTCATCAAAACTAATAGCATCATATGGACAAATCTCAATACATTGCTTACAAGCAACACAATTACGGTTTCTTATACGAGCAATATTGCCTTTTGTCTCCAGATATTCTTTTGATAGAATAGTCGCGGCTCTTGCAGCAGTTGCTTTTGCCTGAAGAATTGATTCTTCTATAAAACGTGGTGAATGAGCTAGACCGCAAAGATAAATCCCATCCGCAGAAAAATCAATAGGTCGAAGTTTCACATGTGCTTCTGCAAAAAAAGCATCCTGATTTAATGGAACCTTTAATTGTTGGGCAAGAGATATATTTTCCGTAGGAATAACACCCGTACTTAATACAAGTTTATCTGGGTGTAAGTGCAGTTCTCTGTTAATAACATGTTCAATAGTTTTTATCTGTATTTTACCATTATTTATAGTAACTTTTGGTTCATCATCTTCATCAAATCTAACAAACAAAATTCCTTTCTTTCTAGCCTGATTATATAGTAAATCTTCTCTAAAACCATACGTTCTAATATCTCTATATAATATGTATACTACAGCATCTGGATTTATCTCTTTAAACCTTAACGCATTTTTTAAAGATTGGGAACAACAAATACGACTGCAATAAGGATGAGTATCATTTCGTGATCCAACACATTGAATCATTACTATTTCTTTTAATTTTTTTAAGCTGGAATCATTATTAAAGAGACTTTTTTCAAAATCAGTCTGAGTAACAATATCCCTGTTTTTACCATAATTATACTCATTAGGCTCATAAGGTAAACCACCTGTTGCAACAACAATTACTCCATGTTCAACCTCGACAGGTGATTTTTTATTCTTAGAAATTAATGCTGATTTAAAATTACCAACATAACCAGAAATAGTTTTTATTGTTGTACTATTAAAAACCTGGATTTTTGGATGATTCTTTACTCTTTGAACTGATTCTTTTAAAAGATCTTGTGGATTCTCACCATGAGCACCTAGATAAATATCTCTAAGATGACCACCTAGTTCAGGCTCTTTTTCAACTAAAAATACCTCAAATCCTTGATCAGCAATAGAAAGAGCAGAATGCATACCTGCAATACCACCGCCAATGACTAGTGCGCGATTAACAACAGGTATTTTAAGATGATGAATTGAACATAAATCTGCTGCTTTTGCAACGGCCATACGCATAGAATCTATTGCTTTTTTTGTTGCATTATCTGGGTTGTTTTTATGTACCCATGAATTCTGATCGCGGATGTTTGCCATTTCAAAAAGATGAGGATTAAGACCAGATTCTCTAAGAGTATCCTGGAATAATGGTTCATGTGTACGTGGGGTACATGAAGCAATAACTATACGATTCAGACCAATTTCTTTTATTTTTTCTTTTATTTTTTCATTTGAGTCCTGTGAACATGTATAAGTACTATCATCAGCATATGTAACATAAGGAAGTTTTTTTGCTGCTTCAACAATCTTTTTAACATCAACAACTCCAGCTATATTTATCCCACAATGACAAACAAAAACCCCTATTTTTGGAATCTCATTGCTCACATCTTTTTCTTCAGGGTATTCTTTTTCAATGATTTTGGTTCCTCTTACATCGTAAATATCTTTTGCAGCTTCCGCAGCAGCAGCTGAAGCTTGTGTAACACTCTCAGGAATATCCTTTGGTTCAGTTACAGTACCTGATGCATAGATACCTTTTCTTGAGGTTTTAACCTGGAAATATGGATCTGTTTGAATAAAACCATATTGATTAAGATTAATATCTAGTATTTCACTAAGTGTAACAATTTCTTTGCATGGTTGCAATCCAACAGAAAGAACAACCATATCATAGGTTTCATTTTTTATTATACCCTCGTCATTTACATATCGTATAGTAAGATTCTTTGTCTTTCTATCTTGTTCCAATCTAGGAATACGACATCTTCTGTAAACAACTCCATATTCATCTTTAGCTCGATCATAATATTTTTCAAAATCCTTTCCAAAAGAACGCAGATCCATGAAATAAATATGGGTATCAATACCGGGTTGATGCTCCTTGGCAATTATTGCCTCTTTGGTTGCGTACATACAGCAAACAGATGAACAGTAAAGTCTTTCACAGCTTTCATCACGTGAGCCAATACATTGTAGCCAAGCAATCTTTTTAGGAGATTGCCCATCTGAAATTCGCGAGATATGCCCTTTATATGGCCCTGATGAAGAAAGCATACGTTCAAATTCAATACTGGTTAAAACATTAGGATAAACTTTGTATCCATAACTGTCTCCCCTCGGAGGTTCATATGTATCAAAACCAGGTGAAATAATCACCGAACCTACATTGACCTTGATTTCTTTATCCTTCTGATCATACTTTATAGCCCCCTTTTCACAGAAATTCTCACATGATTTGCATGTGCCATTCAATGCATACATGCATGTTTCTTTGTCAATAACTGGAACATTTGGTATAGCCTGAGGAAAAGGAATATGTATTGCGCCACGTTGTGCGAGATTTGCATCAAACTCACTTGATAGAGGCTCAGGTGTGATTGAACTTATATCTGATAGTTTTATACATTGAGTTGGACAGACAAAAACACAGGCACCACAGGTCATACAGACTTGTGAAGGTTCCTCAAAGGGAGTTGCTATCTTTCGATAAGCTCCACGATTAGCAAAACCTAATGCTCCTACTTGCATTACCTGGTCACAAACTCTTACACAAAGACCACATAAAATACATTTGTTATCTGGTTCAGTATAAGTTTTAAATCTAGATTTTTTTACTCCTAATTTACTTGCAAGTTCTTTGATTTGTTCTGAATCAGGACACCTTGCTAGGTAAAGTTCCATTAAAGTTTTTCTTGATTTATCAACTTTTGATGAGATGGTACTGATTTGCATTCCTTCTTTAACTGGTAGACTACATGATGCAGTAAGTTTTGTTCTTCCTTTTTGTGTAACCTCTACAACACAAAGACGACATGAACTATAAGGAGTAATTGATGGATGATGGCATAGCGATGGAATGTAAATATTATTTTTTCTGGCTACATCTAAAACTGTTTCTTCTGTAGATGCCTCGTATTCCTTTGAGTCAATAATAATAATGACCACTTTAGTGCACCTCCACTGCTTTAAACTTGCAATTCTCGTAGCAAATTCCACATTTTATACAAGCTTTTTGATTGATTTTATGTGTTTGTTTTGCTTTACCGGATATTGCTTCTACTGGGCATTTCTTTGCACACAGCTGACAACCAACACATTTCTTTGTATCTATATTATAAGTAATTAATGATTTACAAACATGTGCAGGACATTTTTTATCCTTAATATGTGCCTCATATTCATCTTTGAAATATCTTAATGTTGTAAGAATAGGATTAGGAGCTGTAGCACCTAGTTGGCAAAGTGATGTATCTTTTACTATCTCTGCTAATTCCTCCAGTAATTCAATGTCTTCATCCTTACCTCTACCCTCAGTAATTTCGGTAAGTATTCCATGCATTTGCACTAGGCCTTCACGGCATGGTGTACATTTACCGCATGATTCATTTTTTAAAAAGTTCACAAAATATTTTGCAACATCCACCATGCAGGTTCCTTCATCCATCACAATCATACCACCAGAACCCATCATGGCTCCTGCATCAGTAAGGCTATCATAGTCAATTGGAAGATTTAGATATTTTTCAGGTATACAACCACCTGAAGGACCGCCTATTTGGATTGCTTTGAATTTTTTTCCATTTTTGATTCCACCGCCGATGTTAAAAACAACATCGCGCAGTGTAATACCCATAGGAACTTCTACAAGACCTGTATTATTTATTTTACCCACTAATGAAAAAATCTTTGTCCCCTTGGAGCCTTCTGTACCGATTTTCTTGTACCAATCACTACTTTTATTGATGATAAGTGGAACATTTGCCCATGTTTCCACATTGTTTAGAACCGTGGGTTTATCCCATAGTCCACTTGTTGTACCATGTATGTGTTTGACTCTTGGTTCTCCCGGTTTTCCCTCAATGGATGCCATTAACGCTGTGGATTCTCCACAGACAAATGCTCCACCGCCTTTTGCTATTTTTATATCAAATGAAAACCCGCTGTTAAGGATAGTTTTTCCAAGGATACCAATCTCTCGTGCATGTTGGATGGCTTTATCAAAATATTCCACTGCAAGAGGGTATTCTGCTCTAACATAAATGTATCCCTGCTGTGCACCAACAGCATATGCTCCAATAATCATCCCCTCAAGCACACTATGCGGGTTACCCTCCAGAAGACTTCGATTCGCATATGCACCAGGGTCCCCCTCATCAGCATTACAAATAACATACTTTATTTTATCTTTAGAACGAGCCTTATACGCTGATTCCCATTTCTTACCAGTTGGAAAACCAGCTCCTCCTCGACCTCTAAGCCCTGATTCTGTAATGATGTTAATAATTTCTAATGGCGAGATTTTTTCACGTAGAATATGGACAAGTGCTTTGTATCCTCCAATGGAAATATAATCCTCGATGCTTGTAGGATCAATAAACTCGTTATATCCGAAGAGAATTCTTTTTTGGTTGTTATAAAACGGGATGTCTTTTTCATATACTAAGTGTTTACCTGATTTAGGGTCGATGTATAACAGTTCTTCTATTATTTTGCCTTTTTTTATAGTTTCTGAGACTATTCGTTCTACATTTTCTGGTCTTATTCCTTTGTAAAAAATATTTTCTGGCCGGATGACTACTATAGGTCCTTGTTCGCAGAATCCGTGGCATCCTGTAGCAAGAACAGATACATCTTTAACACCTTGTTTTTTCAGTTCATCAACAAGGAGCTTGGTTACTGTTTTTCCTTTCAGAGCGTTACATCCGGTTCCATTGCAAATAGTAATTAGTCGTCTGTTATGATCTCGTTTTGTAGTGACTTCTTTTTGCAGGTTATCGAAATCATTATAATTCTTAAGCAATTTGTTCATCCTCCTTTATTATCTTCTTGAGAAAATCTTCTACTTTTGAGGATGATATTGGATAATATTCATCATCGACAACAACAACTGGCCCAAGAGCACAGGCACCAAGACAGTTAACTGTCTCCAGTGTGAATAAACCATCATTAGTGGTCTGGCCTGATTCTATCTTAAGATGACGTTTTATCTCATCTAATACTCTTGGGCTTCCTCTTACATGACAAGCAGTACCCATGCATACTCTAAGCGTGTGTTTTCCTCTTGGTTTTAGTGAAAAAGAGGTGTAAAACGTAGCTACATGATACACCTGTGAAAGAGGAATTTCTAATTCTTGTGCTATATATGCAAGGATGCTTTTAGGAAGATATTTGTAATTTTCATTTATCACCTGCATAACAGGAATTAATGAATCGGGTTCTTTTCCACAAGTTTGAATAATTTTGTCTACAATTTCAAGGTCTTTTTCTGATAGATCTTTTTTAGCATCATGTTTTATAGGTTTTTGTGGTTTGAATCTCACAAGACAGTTTTCAACACAAAGACCGCAACCATTACACAAAGATTCATCAACAGATCTAGCACGTTTATTAATAGTGACTAAAAAATTACCTAACTGGCCTTCTATATTTTTTAAATCTGAATAGGTTATAAGTTCAATATTTGGATGTCGGCCTGTTGATACAAGTTTTGGAGCAAGAATACACATTGCACAATCATTTGTTGGAAAAGTTTTATCAAGCTGTGGCATTACACCACCGATACTTGGTTTACTTTCAACAAGATAAACTTTAAAACCTGAATCAGCAAGATCAAGTGCTGATTGAATACCTGCTATACCACCACCTATAACTAATACTGAACCATGTTTAGAATTTGATGCTAATGATTTTTTCTCATCACTCATTTTTTTCTCACTTACATTATATCATCAATCATATTCATTAGTTGTTTTTTTGTAAAATTTTTATGAATACTAGCATTACTTGGACATGTAACAACACATGCACCGCAGCCCATGCAAAGAGCGGCATTTACTTCAGCTATTTTTGTTTTCTCATTTAGCACTCTGGCCTCATATGGACATACCTCTACACATAGACCACAACCGGCACATATTTCTTCATCAACATAGGCAATAAGTGGATCAATTTGTAACTCTTTTTTAGAAAGAATACATGCTGCACGAGACGCAGCACCGCTAGCTTGAGAAACCGTATCCTGAATATCTTTTGGACCTTGGCAGCATCCTGCGATAAAAATACCATTAACAAAGGTATCCATTGGTCGGAGTTTTGGATGGGCTTCTAAAAAGAAACCATCACCACTTTGAGTTAAATGCATTAGACGCGCAAAATGAGCTGCATTAGATCTAGGAACTAATTCCGGCACTAAAACAATTAAATCTGTTTTTATTTCAAAGAGTTTATTTGTTGTAGTATCAAAAATATCTATCTTTTGATACTCACCCATGTTACGAACTTCAGATGGGCGACCTCTGAACATATTAGCTTTATGCTCGCGAATTTTTCGATAAAATTCTTCGTATCCTTTACCATATGAACGGATGTCTGTATAGCAGATATTTATCTCAATATCTCCTAATTTTTCTCTTAAAAGATATATATGTTTTAGAGCACTCATGCAACCAATTCGACAACACCATGTGCATTGTGTTTCATCTCTTGAGCCAACACAGAGGATAAATGTTACACTCTTTGGTTTCTGTTGATTAGATGGTCGTAAAATCTCGCCTTTTGTAGGACCTGATGAACTAATCAAGCGTTCAAGCTCAAGAGTTGTGATTACATCTGGAGAAAGAGCATATCCATATTCATATAAACTCTCAGTATTAAGTAGATCATAACCTGTGGTAACAATAATTGCGCCTACTTTTAAATCAATTGTTTCTTCTTTTTGATCAAAATTTATCACTTTTTGTTGACATGCTTCTGCACAAGCTGGCTTATCACCACATTTACCTCGAGTTAGAAACAAACAATTTTTATCATCTATTAAAGCTTTTAATGGTACTGCCTGTGGAAACGGTATATATGCAGCTCCACGTTTACTCATTCCCATATCAAACTCATTGGGAATCCTACCTTTTAATCTACATGCAGTAAAACAATCACCACAACCGGTACATTTTAATAAATCAACATAACGTGGTTTCTTTTTTACTTTAATCGTATAATTTCCAATGCTACCTTCAATACTTGCAACCTCAGAATAAGTATGTAGAGTAATGTTTGGATGATTAGCTACTTCCATCATCTTAGGAGTTAAAATACAAGATGAGCAGTCAAGTGTTGGAAAAGTCTTATCAAGTTGAGACATCCGCCCACCGATACTAGGTTCCTTTTCAATAAGATATACCTTAAAACCTTCATTTGCAAGATCAAGTGATGCTTGAATACCTGCAATGCCTGCACCAATTACCAATGCATCAGGGTTTACTTTAATTGTTGATGATTGTAATGGTTCCAAAAGTTTAGCTTTCGCAACTCCACTTCGTATCAATGATTTTGCTTTCTCAGTTGCCTTTTCTCTATCATTATGCGCCCAGGAGCAATGCTCTCGTATATTTACAATTTCAAGTCTGTATGGGTTTATCCCACCAACAGTTACAACCTCGCGAAAAGTATGCTCATGCATACGAGGAGAACAAGAAGCTACAACAATGCCATCAAGTTTATGTTCTTTAATAGCATCCTTTATCAGATTAGCACCAACATCAGAACACATATATTTGTAATTCTTTGATACTACTACTCCATTAAGATGACTAGCATATTTTGTCAATGCTTCAACATCAACATTTTGTGCAATATTGATTCCGCAATGACAAACAAATACACCAATCCTTCTCATTTTATTAAATCACCATATTCAACCAATTTTTAGTTTATCCACTGGGCTGAGATTAAACTCTAAGCCAAGTTTTTCTTTATTAACTCCTAATGCTAATCCAATTAATTGCGTTAAATAAAACACTGGAACCTCAAGTTTTGCTGCAACAGTTTCACCAGCTTTAATTTGTTTTGAATCATACTGCCGGTGACACCAAGGGCAAACATCTACAAATGCATCAAAACCTTGTTGTTGAACTGCTTGAAGCTTCTGGCCAGTTTTTGTTAAAGCAGATTCAGGAAGGTTAGATGTTAAAAGTCCACCACAACAATCTAGTTTCTCAGGGTAATAAGCAGGTTTTGCACCAAGTACTTTTAGTATCTCTTCGATTTTTTGTGGGTTTTCAGAATTATCTGGTCTTCCTATTTCACTAGGTCGTATAAGATGACAACCATAATGTACTGCTACTTTTACATCTTTTAAGGGTTTCTTAACTAATTCTGATATTTTTTGAAGACCTACAGCATCATATAAAACATCTATAATGCTAACAATTTGGGATTTACCTTCGTATTTTAGATTTTCATCAGCAAGAAAACTGTTAATACGTTCTTTCATTTTTTCATCTGAATCTAGAACTCGTTTACATTCACTCATTGCCAAATGACACATTGGACAAGGAGCAAATATATCAAGATTTTCAGCTTCCGCAATTGCGATATTTCTTGTTGAAAGAGAAATTGTAAGCATTTGGTTAACACTTTTCATTGGTTCTCCACAGCATGAAAAATTTTTTAGATCTATAAGTTTTATATCTAATAAAGGAAAAATTTCGCGTATTGAAAGTTCATATGCATATTGTTCTGTTGGTATTACGCAACCAGGATAAAACACATATTTTTTCATAAAAATCTCCGTTAAACCTTTTCAACTGCAAGTTTTGATAAAACCATTTGAAATTTTGCCGTATCAACTGGTTTAGAAATTTCAGGTAGACCAAGTTCTGATCTATTTTTGGTTTTATTATCGTGAGTTGTAACACTTTTAACATCTTGAATAAGGCCGATAGAGAGTATAGATTGGAGCATAGCTGTATAATTTCCCGGGATTTGTTTTCCACTTGCAACAGCCATATTTTTAAGGGCAAATAAAACTTCTACAGGTGCTACTTTTTGTGGGCAGCGTTCTCTGCATTTAAAACAACTCATGCATGTCCAGATAACCTCTGAATTGATCATTTCATCGATTAGTCCTCTTTTTAAAAGAGCAATTATTTTATGGGGCTCAAGTTCTAAAAGTTTATGTGCCTCGCAACCAGAGGTGCATTTTGCGCATTGGTAGCAATAATCTGAAACCTCATCTCGTAATTTAGTAAGTCTCTGATTAATTTCGTTTTTAATTGCTGTTTGTGATTCGCTCATTGATGTTAAATCTACGATACTCATTTAACAACCCCCAACAATTAACGTATGTTAATTATTTATATTTTTCTAATTTTCTTATCTTAAAACCCTATTTAAGACAGGTCTACAAACCATAATTATTTTAAGATTTTGTTGTATATCTTATTGATAGGTGATTTAAGGCATGAAACCAGTTACTAAATATAAAATTATTGAAACATTTATTAAAAAAATAAATGTAAAAGAAGGCACACAGGCAAGAAAGCCATCTATCCGTTTAATAACATTTTGCCATAAATATCCGCAATACCCAGCCTGTCTATGCTATATCGCTATATTTCAAAATAAACATAGATTAATGATAATTTGCTTGTAAGCAGAATAAGCAAATGTTGTAATGCGTGGTTGTAAGCAACTTGAGACCATTTACGTAGTAAATGGTCTTTATGTTGCTTATTTCTGCTTGTGTATTTGCTTGTGTATTTGCTTACAGGTATTTGCTTACGGTTTGATTGTGTTTACTTGCTTACGTGATTGGAAATAACATTGGGATTGTTATTGGATCTTTATCCTATGTTGATATTGAATCTTATTATTCAATATTGGTTTTAATGGCATTTTGTCATTACTATGTAGATATTGAATCATTTTCCTATTGAGCAGATGTGAACCGACTGGGAAAAAACCGATTAAAAAATCAGTTTAACAAATTGTTGTTTTTATACTATTTCTTCTCTCTAATTTTTTGAGGCATATAACCTCGACTAGTGAGATGTTACGCTTTCTTTAAAGGATGGCCTGATTCTAAGCCGACCTTCTGGTTATATGAGATCATAGACATTCTTTGTTCTATGACGCGTATTTAATAATTTAATGTTTTATTAATTTTTGGATTATATCTGTGAATTATTTTAATGCTGAATTTGGATTCTTATAAATGGAATTATTTATATGATATTTGGTACCAATCAAACATATAACCCTGATGGTACCGGTGTGATAATCGGAAGCTTTATATTTTAAATAATAAGCATATTTTACCGAAGGTTTAATTAAATTTAGTTACCGGTCCAATCTTTACATATTAACTCAGCTTGTTGTAAAACAAGTTCTAAATTCATATTTAAAATCTACTAAATTTAAAATTACTTTTTAATGACTTTCTGAATGTCGATATTACCATTTTTAAAAACAATCCAGCGTAATTTATCACCATCTTCGAGTTTTAAAATTTCAACAAGTTCAGAAGGAACCGTGATTCTTCTTCTAGAACCACGAATTGTGATTGCTGTTTCTTTAATACATTTTATTTCTTCTAAATCGACTTTCATATCTATACCGTTCTTAATGGTAATACGATTGGTATTGAAATATTTTGTTAAAATACCAATATAATTTGGTGAAATTATTCTTTTTAACTTATTTCTCCGCCCAAATATGCTTTCATCTCAGGTGTTTTTGGGTTATTAAAAACTTCATCAGCGGATCCCTGTTCAACAACCTTGCCAAAGTATAAAAATATTATATAATCAGCTACTCTTTTTGCTTGACGTAACGTATGAGTTACAAGAACCACTGTGTATTCTTTTTTTAATTTTAAAAGTAATTTTTCAATCTGTTGCGCAGAAATTGGATCAAGTGCAGATGTTGGTTCGTCACAAAGTAGCACTTCAGGTTTAATTGCTATTGCACGAGCTAAACATAAACGTTGTTGTTGACCTGCAGAAAGCCTGGTCGCTGGATCATGCAACCTATTTTTTACCTCATCCCATAAACCTGCTTCTTTCAGACAATCTTGAACCACTTGATTTATCTCTTCTTTGTTTTTCTTACTATGAATTTTTAATCCATAAGCTACATTATCATAAATCGACATTGGCAAAGGATATGGTTTTTGTGAAAGAAGCCCCATTTTTTTTCTAATATCAGGTACCTCACTACCCCTATGATCAAGAATATTTTCGGAATCGACAATAATTTCCCCAGAAATTTTTACGTTATCTATAATATCTAATAATCTATTAAATGATTTAAGTAAAGTTGTTTTACCACAACCAGATGGGCCAATTATTGCAGTTAATTGTTTTGTAGGTATTTTGATATTAATATTTTTTAATACATGATTATTATGATATATAACGTTTAGATCTTTGGTTTCTATTTGAATACCTGAAATTTCACTCATATTTCCTTCCTCATTTTATTATATATTTTGTTGACTTTTTTATTAAACTCCTGGATAATATACTTATTAGTAAAACAATAATTAATAAAATAAAAGCTACAGCATACGCCTTGTTTTGAACAGCATCATCTGGCATACTAACAAGGTTAAGAATCATTGTTGGTAATGTAGCTGTTTGATCGAAAATTGATGAAGGAAAATAATTAGAATCACCAACAGTAAGTAAAATGGAGGCAGCATCACCAATTCCTCTACCAAATCCTAATAAAAAACCTGCAATAATACCTGGCATTGCTTGTTTTCTAACAACCTTTATGGACATCTCAAATTTTGTTGACCCAAGTGAATATGCGCTTTCTTTTAAACCCAATGGAACCATCTTTATAGATTCATCAATACTTCTAGTAATTATCGGGATTTCTAATAAGGTCAATGCAATTATCCCAAAAATAAGAGATCCTCCCGTCATTCCTATAGCTATCATAATGGCTAAGCAAAATACACCATACACGATAGAAGGTACACCCCAAAGGATATCAAGGCATAAACGTATAAAATTTGAAGTTCTTGGTTTTAAAAAATCTTTTTGTAAATATAATGCTAATGCAATGCTTATTAGAAAAGCTAAACCAGAGGCAGGTAATGCTAACAACAACGATCCTATAATGGCGTTCAAAAATCCACCACCAGGTCCAAGGTAAAAACCTCCCTCAGATGTCTGGCTAAGTATTTCAATAGAAAGCGATGGAGCTCCATTAATACTAATAATTGCCACAATAAGTATTAAACTCCCTATTACAATTAAAACTGATGTAATCATTAGTCCAAGAAATATTTTTTCTTCAAAATTTCGTCTATTCAATATTTCCACCTCTTACTTGCACCTCTGAGGACAAAATATCCTAATAAATTGAAAATTAACACTACAATAAAAAGTAGTAATGCAACGAAAATCAGTGCTGAAGCAAGAATAGGAATGGAACTTACTTCAGTATAATTCGAAGCTATGAGTGAAGCAAGGGTTTGACCAGGGCCAAAAAGAGATTTTGGAATTAATTCTTGGTTTCCAATGACCATACTGACCGCGATTGTTTCACCAAAAGCTCTGCCAAATCCAAGAAATATTGCGGCAAGTACTCCAGGCCCAGAAGCACGTAAGATGACTTTTTTTACTGTCTCCCATTTCGTGGCTCCCAAAGAGAGTGATGCTTCTTTTAATTCAATAGGAACAGAATTAAACGATTCAATACATAATGAAATGATAATAGGGAAGACCATAATTGCTAAAATCAAAGAAGCCGTGAATATACTGAATCCAGAGCTGATATTACTACCAAAAAATGGTGCGATATCGTCTCTTATTAAAGGGACAAAAACAAGAAGGGCACAGAGCCCAAAAACAACAGAAGGTACACCGGCGAGTACATCAATAAATGGTCTGATGATATTTTTAAATTTTTTTGGAGCATATTCAGCGATATAAATGGCACTTAGTAAAGAAATCGGTATCGCTATAAGCATTGATATAGCGGTGACGATTAGTGTGTCTATAATCACTGCAAAAAGACCAAATTTACCAGAGAAAGGCTTCCATGTCGAAGATAATATTATTTCAGAAAGGGATTGATCTTGTAATATATCGATAGAACCGTTGATGAGGACGATTAATAATAAGAAAAATAAAAAAATCACAGATGCTGTGATGAAAAGCATCAATCGGGTACCTAAAGTATCATAAAGCTTTCTTGTAGTCTTGATAAAATTGTATGTCAACAGAAAAATGAAGATTATTAGAAACAATACAAAAAGCAAAATATTATAAAAAATAAATGAAAAAATAAATAATAAAAAAAGAGATATTATGCTACCTAATAACAATTTATTTTTTAATACAGAGCGGATAGATCTAATAGGCATATATATCCTGTTTTGGTTAATTATTTATCAGGAGAAACGAAATCTGAGGTTCCGTTCTCCTTTTTTTTAACTTAGAGTTTTTGTAGCTGGTCATCTATAATATCACTTGGTACGGCACCGTATCCGTTATCAAAGGTATATTGTTGTCCATCTGTTAAAATCCATCTGACAAAGTCTTTTGTTATTCCTGTAAAGTTGGTCAATGTAACCAGATACACTAATCGTGATGGGGGGGATGGTAACGTGTCATTTATCTCTGCATTGACTACGTCAT
>Ga0209254_10002696_pt1 | contig 16170 bp, 16 predicted proteins | sample FrelakmetDIP11DI_FD_187148 | JGI IMG/M metagenome (GOLD analysis project Ga0209254, IMG submission 187148) | Freshwater lake sediment microbial communities from the University of Notre Dame, USA, for methane emissions studies - DIP11 DI (SPAdes)... | ecosystem: Environmental > Aquatic >... | reverse complement strand
AGAAGCGAAGAATGCTAGATGGAGGCCTTTCTCAGTTTGACCAAATCCGCGAGGAGGGTTTCCAGCAGATCAAGACGTAACATATTGGCGCCATCGCTTTTGGCAACGGAAGGATTGGGATGCGTTTCAATGAACAGCCCGTCGGCACCGGTAGCTATGGCAGCGCGGGCAATGGTTCCGATCATATTCGGGTTACCGCCCGTTACACCACTGGTTTGATTGGGCTGTTGCAGGGAGTGGGTGCAGTCCATCACAACCGGAACACCATGCGCTTTCATGATCGGTATATTCCTGAAATCAACCACCAGGTCCTGGTAACCAAAGGTGTTGCCTCTTTCGGTTAAAATGATTTTATCGTTTCCTGCATTGCGGATCTTTTCCACGGCAAAGCGCATAGACTCTCCGCTCAGGAACTGTCCTTTTTTTACATTCACGATTTTACCTGTTTCCGCAGCGGCAACCAGCAGGTCGGTTTGCCGGCATAAGAATGCCGGAATCTGCAGGATGTCGGCGTATTTAGCGGCAGGAGCAGCCTCGTCGTGGGCATGAATATCTGTGGTAACCGGCAATGAAAATTGATCGCCGGTTTTTTTGAGCATTTGCAAAGCGGTTTCATCACCCAGGCCTGTGAATGAGGAAGCGCTTGTGCGGTTTGCTTTTCTGTAGGAAGCTTTGAAGATAAAGGGGATGCCCATTTTGCGGCAAATGCCGGAAACTTTTTCAGCTACTTCCATGATCAGTTCTTCGCTTTCGATCACACAGGGGCCGGCGATGAGGAAGAAATTATTTTTGTCGTATTGTTGATTACGAAAAAGGTCTTGTAAAAATGATTGCATATTGCAAATATATAGATTTAGAAAACTTTACCGCAAGGCAGCAAAGAACGCTAAGTTCGTCAAGCGATTTTCCTTAGGTTTGTGGATTCAACGATTGAAATATGGTAAAGGAAAAGATACTGGTTATAGGCGCTTCCGGACAGATAGGTGTGGAACTCACTTTAGCCCTGCGTAAAATTTATGGCAATGCCAATGTGATCGCATCAGATCTGCGGGAGCAGAATGCTTTACTGGAAGGTACCGGACCTTATGTGAGCCTGGATGTGATGAATAAGGAAATGCTCCATGTGCAGGTTATCAGGCAAAATATCACGCAGATATACCTGCTTGCGGCCATTCTTTCAGCAACCGGGGAAAAGAACCCTAACCTGGCCTGGAACCTGAACATGCAGGGTTTGCTGAATGTGCTGGACATCGCCAGGGAAGAGAAGCTGCATAAAGTTTACTGGCCATCTTCCATTGCTGTATTTGGACCAACATCGCCGAGGGTGAACTGCCCACAGCAAACCGTGATTGAACCCATTACCGTTTACGGGATCAGTAAATATGCCGGCGAATTCTGGTGTAATTATTATTTCCAAAGATTTGGCGTGGATGTGCGCAGCCTACGTTACCCTGGGCTGATATCGTATAAGTCGGAACCCGGCGGCGGCACAACCGATTATGCCGTGGAAATTTTTCACGAAGCGCTGGAAGAGAAAAAGTATGAGTCATTCCTGAAGCCCGATACCTATCTGCCCATGATGTATATGCCTGATGCCATCAGGGCAACGCTGGAGTTGATGGAGGCGCCGGCCGAAAAGATCAGGGTGCGTACTTCTTATAATTTATCATCCATGAGTTTTTCGCCGAAGGAAATCGCGGCAGAGATAAAAAAGCATATCCCGGAATTTGAGATAAGCTATAAACCGGACTATCGTCAATCCATAGCCGATAGTTGGCCGCAGAGCATTGATGATTCGGTAGCGCGAGCCGACTGGGGCTGGAATCATGAGTACGACCTTACGCGGATGACGAAAGATATGTTTGAGAACCTGGAGAAGTGATTTTTTTGTTCCACCGAAGTTCTGCAAGAATACTCACCCCCGCCTGCTCCGCAGTCGGACCCCTCTCTGTAAAACAGAGGGGGGAGCTGCCAACAGCCCTTTGGTGAAAGGCGTACATAGGAAATGGCAAATTTTAGAGAAGAATAACTTTACCAAAGGGCTGTTCATGCCCACTCTTTTTTAAAGAGAGGGCGGAGCCACGCCCGGCGTGGCGGGGGGTGAGTTTTAAATCCTACCCATTTTTATTTCTACATTTTTTGTTATATTTTGAGTGAGCAAAATGAAGAGAGTTCTCATATCTATATTTGTGCTACTTGTTTTCCTGAACTTCCAGTTCGGGAAAATGGCCAATTATATTCATTGTAAATGGCAGACGGCCTGGATACAACCTGATTGCGGATGCGATCAGATACTTGTTGATCATTTTGGGGATGAAGGTTCTCCCGGTTCCTTTGATAAAGAAGGCTTAAAGCAGATTTCCGTAGAATTCCATGTTCGACTGGTTAGTTTTCAACCAGCAATAAATGTTTCGTTGGATACCAGGTGCTATGCCGCATATACTGCTTCCATTCTCGAACCTTTTTTATCAGCATCGTTTCATCCTCCCTGCGCTTAAATGATCCCGGATTTCCATCTTGCATTATCAGTGGCTGATAATGCATATTACTCAATCTTGTAAGGTGAATTTGAATTGCATGTTTTTATATAACAGTGCTGCCATAGAGGCTGTTTATTAAGTACATGTGTTTTAATCAGCCTTGCATTTGTTCATCTTATTCTTTACATAAAAATCTTTTTTATATGAAACATCTTTTCATGGCACTTGTCGTGCTTTTAATGTCAGCTTTCCTTGTTTCCCAGGCCCAGGATAGAACAGCCATCAATCAACAAATCACTGATGCCGGTGGCAATCCCGTACTTGTGGGGAAGTGCACGGTCGATGCTTTATTGGCGGAGCCTTATATAAATTGGTATAGGAAAAATTACGACAGTTATGTAGTGGATACAGCCACCTGTGTTTATTTATCACCTTTGTTAAAAGATAAAAAAATCACCATTTACCTGGGCACCTGGTGTGGAGACAGCAGGCGGCAAGTACCTGCGATCCTGAAAATGCTTGATTGCTGTAATTTTCCCAAAGAAAGCCTGACCCTTATAATGGTCAGTAACCAGCCGGATGCATATAAGCAAAGCCCTCAGCACGAAGAATTGGGAAAGAATATTCTCCGGGTGCCCACTCTGATCATAGAAGAGAAAAAAAAGGAGATGGGGCGTATTGTTGAATACCCTGTTGTAAGCCTGGAAAGGGATATGTTGAGCATTGTACGTAAAGAACGTTATGTGCCAAACTATTCAAAATAGTTGTTTTAAATAATCGTATGTAGGGATGATAGCATGGCATTCTGGTATTTGTCTTTAAAACGACAATTTTAAATCCGGAAATAAGGTAATTTTGACCCTTATTCCGGATTTTTCTATGTACAAATATTTCCTGCTCTTTTGTTTGTTTCCTTTTGGAACAGTGACAGCACAAAATAATAAACCATTACAATACCTTGCCCTGCTTATGCGCAGCGACAGCCTGCCGATTATTTTTAATATGGAGGCTATTAATGAAAAAGGCAAACCAGCCTGGATCATCCGCAATGATACGGAAAGGATAAGGGTTACCGATATCCGGCAATCAGGGGATTCGTTAACAGTGAGCATGCCCACTTTTGAATCTTACTTCAGGTTGAAGAAGCAACCAGGAAATATCTATACCGGACAGTGGATAAAAGGCACTACCAGCAAGGACCAGGAAATGGAGGTGGTCATAAAGCCCGGTTCGGTAAGGTTGCCGGTGACAAGGGGTAAGGCAAAGCAAAATATTTCCGGTAGATGGCGGGTGACCTTTATCCGGCCGGCAGGAACATCACGGCCAGCCATAGCCGAATTTAAGCAGGCGGGTGAAAAACTTACGGGTACTTTTCTTACACCAAGCGGTGACTATCGTTATCTGGAGGGCATCGTAAGTGGTGATTCGCTTGAACTTTCCTGTTTTGATGGAAGCCATGCCTATTATTTCGGCGCCAGGATCAGCAACAAGAATACAATTACCAATGGCGTATGGGCTGCCGGGGCAACTTACATTGAAAAATGGTCTGCTGTAAAAGATGCCACTGTAACACTCGATGAAAGCATTGCAGCGATATCATTGAAACCCGGTGAAGAAAAGATCGGATTCCGTTTTCCCGACCTCGACAGTAATATGGTATCGCTGACGGACGAACGGTTTAAAAATAAAGTGGTGGTGATACAGATCATGGGATCCTGGTGCCCGAACTGTATGGATGAAACAGCCTTCCTGAGTGAATATTATAAAAAGAATAAGAACAGGGGAGTGGAGATGCTGTCGCTCGCGTATGAGTATACCACCGATTTTCAAAGGGCCCGGAAAAGCCTGTCTAAGTTTCAGCAGAAATATGCGGTTGAATATCCCATGCTGATTACTGGAGTAAGCAGTATTGATTCTTTGAAGACAGAGAAAACGCTGCCTCAAATAACGCCGATCAAGGCATTCCCTTCAACGATCTTTATTGGTAAAGACGGGAAGGTGAAAAAGTTTCATACCGGGTTTTACGGGCCGGGTTCAGGAGGTTATTTTGATGTGTTTAAGAAAGAGTTTGAAGAAACGATTATTGATCTTTTAAAACAATAAAACATTAACCGCAAGGATGCTTAGTGTTCTGGCGGTTAAATGTATTTATCCGCGAAGAAACTACAAAGGAAAAGGAATCATGGAAACAATCTCTTCCAGGTACTTCTGATCCGTTTCATCGTAATGGGCATAGAACTCACTGTCTGCATCCAGCACTGCTACAACCTCACCGTTACGGATAACCGGAACTACGATCTCGCTTTTGGATAAACTGCTGCAGGCGATATGACCCGGGAACTCGTCAACATCCGGTACGATCAGGGTAGCGGCTTTTTCCCAGGAGCTGCCGCAAACGCCCTTACCCTTACGGATACGCGTGCAGGCCAGCGGTCCCTGGAACGGGCCGAGTACCAGTTCGCCTTCTTTCACCAGGTAGAACCCTATCCACCACCATTTGAACTGTTCCTTTAAGATAGCGGATACATTGCCCAGGTTGGCAACAAGGTCGGTTTCACCTTCAAGCACCCCTTTGATCAGTGGAATGATATGTTCGTATTGTTCTTCTTTGGAGCCCGTAATAATTGTAATATCCTCTGCCATAGTGGTACAAAAATACGAATCCGAGTGATACACCGGTTTTCTTCAGATTGCAAACGTTTGCAAACACCGTTGGCTATAAATACCCTTATGATAAGTAAGATACATTCAGAAAATATGCTAATTTTCTCAATCAAACCAACGACTGCGTATGACCATTCCCAAACCCCAGCTTTCATTCTGGCAGATCATTAATATGAATGTCGGGTTCTTCGGGATCCAGTACAGTTTCGGATTACAGCAAACAGCCATCAACCCGCTCTATACTTTTTTACATGCCAAGCCGGAGGAATTGCCCCTGCTCAACCTGGCCGGCCCCATGACCGGGTTGCTGATCCAGCCAATCATTGGTGCCCTGAGTGATAAGACCTGGCATCCCAGATGGGGAAGGCGCAAGCCCTATTTTCTGATAGGTGCCATTATGTGCAGCCTGGCGCTGTTTGCCTTTCCTTTCAGTAAGGCTTTGTGGATGGCCGTGGGATTGTTATGGATTCTGGATGCCGGTAACAACACCGCCATGGAACCCTACCGGGCATTCATAGCCGATAAATTACCACCGGGTCAGCGTGCGATGGGTTTTCTTACCCAAAGTTTTTTTACCGGGCTGGGTATTACATTAGCAAACCTTTCCCTCTTCTTTTTTCAGAAGGTGATCACGGGAGAAACGATGACTTCCGACGGACAGTCAGGCATTCCATACTGGGTATTTGGTTCTTTTTTTGTAGGGGCCATTTGCTCGATCGGTACGGTATTGTGGTCAACATCTAAAACGCCGGAGATACCACCCACACCGGAAGAGCTCGCAGCCCTAAGGGCACATCCTGGTGGAATATTCGCGCCCTTTAAAGAAATAGCATCAGCCATAAAAGACATGCCGCCGATGCTCTGGCAACTGGCGCTTGTTTATTTGTTCCAGTGGTATGCCATGTTTTGCTACTGGCAATTCATTTCGCACAGCATTGCAAAATCGGTATGGAAAACAACCTCCGAAGCCAATCCGCATTTATACCAGGAAGCGGTAGGGTGGACGGGTCTTGTAAATGGTTTCTATAATATTGTAACCTTTTTATCCGCTTTTGCCCTGGTGGGACTTGCCCGGAAATATTCCGCCAAATATGTGCACGTTACCTGCCTTTTGCTCGCCGCGATCTCGTTGTTTTTGATACCCAATATCAGCAATAAGTATTTTCTCTTTGCACCGATGATCGGCTTTGGCATTGCCTGGGCCAGTATGATGGGTGTGCCTTATATCATGGTGGTAAGCGGGATCCCTAAAGAAAGATACGGTGTGTATATGGGCATTGTGAATATGATGATCGTTATTCCGATGATCCTGCAGACCTTATCCTTTGGATATATTTATGAAAATTTCCTGGGCAAGAACCCGGGTAATGTGATGCTTTTTGCCGGGGCATTGTTACTGCTGGCATCACTGGCCACCCTGAGGATCAAACAAACCACCGTTGCCGATGATATTGAGTTGCCGGCCGGGGGTGGGCATTAAAACTTTTTATCTTTTTTAATAATAGTACTGTTGTATTTAATAAGGCCTTAAAAAAATGGCGTTAAAAAAATTGAGTAGTAAGCCGTTAAAAACCCGCCGCTGTCTGAGCCGGGAGGTTCTTTAAATATAAACCTCTCTCCGGCGAGTTCGGCGGGTTTAGGCTTACGCATCAATTTTTAGCCATTTTTTTTCAGCCTTGATTTTTTTTGTTACTTTTTTGCATCAAGGCAAAAAAGTAAACTAAATATTACGTTTCATGAAAATATTATGTATCGGAGAAGCATTGATTGATATGATTTGCACGGATAAAGGCAAGTCGCTATCAGAAGGATTAAACTTCCTGAAAAAACCCGGCGGTGCGCCAACGAATGTTGCTGCGGCCATTGCGGCTCTCGGCGGTAAAGTGTCTTTGGCTGCTAAAGTTGGTAATGATCCATTTGGCAAACATTTGGTTGATGTTATGCACTCCTTTGGTGTGGATACAGAATGGATGCTGCAGGATGAAAATTATTTCACCACGCTCGCTTTTGTATCACTGATGGAAAACGGCGAGCGGGATTTTTATTTCAATCGCGGTGCCGACGGTCAGCTCAGCCTCGATGACTTAAATGGCATGGCACAGGAAGAGTTTGCCATCATCCATTTTGGTTCGGCAACAGGATTTTTGCACGGCCCGTTACAGGATGCCTATAAGGGCCTGCTGGACAAGGTTTCTACTACTAAAACATTTATCAGTTTCGATCCTAATTACCGGCACCTCCTTTTTCAGCATAACCTGAAATCATTCATTGATCAGTCATGGGCTTTCCTGGAGCAGAGCCATTTTTTCAAACTGAGTGATGAAGAAGCCATGTTGCTGACTGAAACAACCTCGCTCGACCAGGCCAAGGCTGCATTAGTTTCTCACACCAAAGCAGTATTTGCCATCACCCTGGGGAAGGACGGCACTTTATTGAGGCATGGCGAACACACTGAAATAATCCCCAGCATCCCGATCACACCCGTGGATACTACCGGTGCGGGTGATGCATTTGTAGGCGCAGTATTATACCAGCTAAGTCTGCTCGACCCATATACCATTCACGCACTTTCCCTGGAAGAATGGCGAAAGATCGTCATCAATGCCAATAAAGCAGGTGCGCGTACCTGTGAGTACCTTGGCGCTATGGAAGCATTCAAACATTTAAGTAACCAGATTTTTAAATAAGCAATAATTAACGTGTACAGGCATTCATTACATACAAAGATCCATACCATTTTAGCTGCCACTGATATTGATATTGCCGGCAGGGACAGTTCATTTTATACCAGGCTCGTAGCCAGTGCGGCATCTATTCATGATCTGTATAAAGAACTCTATGGCGGACACCCTGCTGGCGATGACCAGTTTTTAAAACTCATCGAAACCCTTGTGGCGGCTCATAAGGCAAGGCCTGAAGCGCTCATAGAACGTGATGATGAAAAGCTGGAAAAAGGACATTGGTTCCTCCGCAATGAGATCACGGGTATGAGTTTGTATGTTGATCGCTTTTGCGGAAATTTAAAAAACCTTTCCGGCAAGCTGGATTATTTTGGTGAACTGGGCGTGAACTTTATGCACCTGATGCCTGTGTTTGAAAGTCCGGCAGGGGAAAGTGACGGTGGTTATGCAGTATCAAATTTCCGGGAAGTGGATAGCCGCTTTGGTACACTGGAAGATCTTAAGAAATTGCAGGAGCAGATGATGGCGGAGAAGATGTACCTCATGCTCGACATCGTGCTCAACCATACTTCGCACAAACATGAGTGGGCCGAAAAGGCAAAGGCCGGTAACCCGGTTTACCAGGATTATTTTTATATGTATGACAGCCGGGAATTGCCGGATCAGTATGACCGCTATATGCCCGAGATTTTTCCGGAAAGCTCACCCGGAAATTTCACTTACAATGAAGCCTGCAAAAAATGGGTGATGACCGTGTTCCATGATTACCAGTGGGACCTGAACTTTACCAATCCGCGCGTATTTGTGGAAATGATCGATACCATTTTTTTCTATGCCAACCTCGGTGTTGATATCATCAGGATCGATGCACCGGCATTCATCTGGAAAGAACTGGGCACCACCTGCCAGAACCTGCCGCAGGCGCATACCTTATTGAAACTGATCAAGCAATGTGTGGTGGCCGCCACACCGGGTATGGCCATACTGGGGGAGGCCATTGTTGCACCGGCTGCCATTATGAAATATTTTGGCACAGGCCTGTATACTGCACGGGAGTGCGACTTCGCCTATAATGCCACACATATGGCGCTGCAATGGGATGCAATGGCCACAGGCGATACCAAAGTGATGCTGGCCGCGCAGCACGAGCTATTGCAGAAACCCTATGGCACGTCCTGGATCACGTATACCCGATGTCATGATGATATAGGGCTGGGCTATGATGATTATATGATCGTTCAGGCCGGCTATGAACCCTATGGGCACCGGAAATTCATCAAGGAATATTATTCGGGTACGCATGAGGGTTCGCCGGCAAAAGGCGCCTTGTTTTCCGTTAATCCTAAAACACAGGATGCGCGCATCAGCGGTTCACTGGCTTCCCTTTGCGGGCTTGAAAAAGCATTGGAGGAAGGCAGCGGCCATGATATTGAATTATCCCTTCGTAAGATCGTACTCATGCAGGCACATAGTTTTTTCCTCGGCGGCGTACCGATGTTATTTTATGGAGATGAAGCAGGATATACCAACGATTATTCCTATCTCAATGATCCAGGTAAGAGTTATGATAACCGGTGGATGCACCGGCCGGTGATCGACTGGCAAAAAAATGAACTCAGGAAAAAAGAAGGCACAACGGAACACCGTGTTTTTTCATCCACACAAAAACTCATCAGCATCCGGAAAAAACTGGAACTGCTGGGGGATTATAAAAACCTTACCTGGCTCACGCCGCATAATATACATGTTGCCGGCTATGTTCGGACCTTTGAAAACCAGCGATTATTCTGTTTGTTTAATTTCAGTAAGGAAACAGCATATCTCACCTGGTTTGCTTTCAAGCAGCATGGCAATATACCTTCGAAAATGTATGATCACTGGCGGGAAAAAGAAGTTACCATGGGCCCGGACCATGAGTACCTGATCATCGAGCCGTACTCATTTTATTTATTACAACCTGAGTAAAAAGAAATCGAAAATCGAAAGTCGAAAGTAAAATACAATCCGCTGCGAAACTCCGCGTCCTTATTTTCTTCGCGGTTAATGTAACTCACCCCCGACCCCTCTCTTGAAAGAGAGGGGTGCCCACCATTGCAATTCCTCTGCGAAACTCTCCTTTCTCTCTTCTCTGCGGTTAATGTATTTTGCCTTTCCCTTCCTTATTCCTTATTTTTTGTTCCTTATTCCTTATTCTCCTCGCGGTTAAGCTTTCCGTGCCAAATCCGCAACAGTTTTCTTTTCCAGAATTTTCAAATTAGCATCCCTTACCAGGATCATAATATCATGTAAACCGCAGTTTTTTTCATCGCAATTGCTGCACCTTTCATAAAAGTACAAGCTTACGCAGGGAAGCATGGCAATGGGGCCGTCGATCTTGCGAATGATGCGCGCGAGCGGGATTTTGGAAGGCGCCAGTTTGAGAAAATACCCGCCGCCTTTGCCTTTTTTGCTGTCAAGTATGCCATCGTTTTTTAGTTCCAGCAGGATGTTTTCAAGGAACTTCAGCGGAATGTTTTTTTTCTTCGCTATCTCAGAGATCAGGATCGGGCCCTCATCTTTATGCTGTGCCAGGTACTCAAGGGCCTTGAATGCATATTGGGTTTTCTTATTGAGCATGGGTTAAAGTATGTTAAGCAATCTTACGTTATTTTTTACTTTTCAGTCAGATAAATAAAACATCATAATCCCAGCACTTCCTTCATCGTAAAGATGCCTTTTTTATCCCTGATATATTCCGCCGCCAGCACCGCACCTAAGGCAAAGCCGTTGCGGTTATGGGCGTTATGTGTGATCTCGATATCGTCAATCGCCGACTGGTAAGTGACCTTATGTAAACCCGGGTATGGATCGGTGCGCTCGCTGATGATCTCCAGGTCTTCCGGGTTATCGCTGATATGGTTCACCCAGCGCTGTTTGCGGGGCAATGCTTCCAGTATCTGTTCCGCAATGGTTATGGCTGTACCGCTTGGTGCATCCTTTTTCTGGGTATGGTGTACCTCTGTTACGGTAACGTCATATTCACCCTGCGGTGCCATTAACCGGGCCAGCTTTTTATTGATCTCGAAAAATATATTCACGCCCACACTGAAATTACTGGCATACAGAAAACTGCCGTTTTTCTCTTTGCATTTTTTTTCAATCGTGGGATAATCATCCAGCCAGCCTGTTGAACCCGAAACAGTAGGAATGCCCAGCTCCATACATTTATCGAGATTGCTGAAAGCGCTGTGCGGGCCCGTAAATTCAATCGCCACATCCGCCTTGCTGATATTTTCTGCATTCAGTTCTGCAGCATTATCAAGGTCGATGCGCATAACGATATGATGTCCGCGCGACTGTGCCACGGTTTCGATGATCCGGCCCATTTTTCCATAGCCCACCAATGCGATATTCATAATTCGGTAACTGTTTGTTCAGCGGGAAAGATATTAAAGAATCAGAAACTATCTGGTGACAGAAATCCTTTGTGGAGAAGATTTTCCTATCTCCAGGATCAGGCTCAGTCCGTTGGTATTGCCAAGAGGCGAGTAGCCCGGTTTGATCTTCAGGCTCAGGTCATCGTTTACATTATAGGATTTGAGATGCCCGTCAACGGCGGCATCCGCCACATTCAATCCCCAGAGCAGGATAAATGCCAGGACGGAAAAGTCCATATTCTTCCTGAATTGATCGCGGTAAATACGTGTTGATGTTGTTGACAGTGGCAGTAAACGCGGATCAATGCCATCGGTTGGCAGGTTTGATGTTTGGGAAGTATCGTTGTAATATTTTATCTTATAGGCATACTTCGTTTTTTCGTACCAGTTCTTGTTATAAATGAAGGTTGCTACCGGAATCGCCAGTGCACCATAGACTATGGGCATCTTCCAGTATTTTTTGTTGTAAGCCTGGCCCCAGCCGGGAATGATGGCAGAACGAAGGGCCGCTTTGCCGGCCACTGACCTTTCTTTTTTAGTGGTGTCTGCGTTGGATTTCTTGTCCGCGGATTGTTTTGCCGGAGCAGATTTTTGGACATTGGCCAGACTGTCCGTCTTAACCTGCGCACCCAAAGGGGCCGCTGCCAGAAACAGAAAGATGTAAAAGAACAGTGATTTACAGGTAGCCTTTACAGTCATAATCAATAAACGGTGACCTTCATTTTATCCAGCAGGGCGTTCAGTTCTTCGAGGGAATAATATTCAAAAACGATCTGACCGTGTCCTTTTTTCTGGTGCTGGAGTTTTACCCGGGTACCGAAATGGGAAGCTAAATTATCCTCAATTTTCTGATATGTATTTGGCATCGTGGGTTTTACGCTTTTTTTAACACCCTTCCCATCCTGGTACATTTTGCGCACGAGGTTTTCCGTCTGCCGCACTGAAAGCCCTTTATCGAGAATTTCATGAAAGACGTAGAGCTGTTTGTCAACCACATCCACATTCACCAGTGCACGTGCGTGACCCATACTGATCTGACCGTTCCTTACGGCAACCACAATGCCCGGGGGCAGCTTCAACAGACGGATATAGTTAGTAACCGTACTCCGCTCTTTGCCCATGCGTTCTGCCACCTGTTCCTGCGTGAGGTTACATTCATCCATCAGCCGCTTATAGCTCAGGCCGATCTCAATGGCATTGAGGTCCTGCCTTTGCAGGTTTTCCAGCAGCGCCATTTCCAGCAGTTGCTGGTCGTTGGCCTCGCGTACATAAACCGGCACTTCCTTAAGGCCGGCGAGCTTTGATGCCCGCAACCTGCGCTCCCCTGCGATCAAACGGTAACGGTTAGGCGCTATTCTGGCCACGGTGAGCGGCTGTATGATATCGTGTATGCGGATGGAGGCCGCCAGTTCTTTCAATGAAGTTTCGTCAAAATCCTGGCGTGGTTGTTTGGGGTTCATTTCCACCTGGTCGATGGGAACCTTGAACATGCTGGTGGTTTTTTCCACAACCTCAGACTTCAATGTACCGGCCTGTGTTTTCATATCGGCATCAATGCCCTGGAGGAGGGAACGGATGCCTTTGCCCAATGCGTCTTTTTTCGGTTGTGGATTACTCATCGTCGAGGGTTAATATTCTTTCTGACTGGTTTATCTTAGTAAGGTTGTTTTTCTGCAGGATCTCTTTGGCCAGGTTAAGGTAATTGATTGCGCCCTTGCTTTCCGCATCATAGAGGATGACCGGTTTACCCACGCTGGGGGCTTCGCTCAGCCTGGTATTGCGGTGGATGATTGTATCAAAGACCATCTCCTCAAAATGCCGGCGCACTTCGTTCACCACCTGGTTGCATAACCGAAGACGGCCATCGTACATGGTCATTAAGATTCCCTCAATAACAAGGGCGGTGTTGAGCCTGGATTGTACGATCTTGATGGTGTTCAGTAATTTTCCCAGGCCTTCAAGTGCAAAGAATTCAGCCTGAACGGGAACGATCACACTGTCTGAAGCCACCAGTGCATTCACAGTGATGAGACCAAGGGAAGGGGAGCAGTCGATGATGATGAAATCATAATCGTTGCGTACTTCTTCCAGTAGGTTTTTGAGCACGGATTCCCGCTGCGGATAATTGATCATTTCAATTTCGGCACCCACTAAATCGATATGCGAAGGGATAAGAAATAAATGAGGGATATCGGTTTTCAGGATCACTTCCTTTGCTTTCACTTCGTTGATCATGCAGTCGTACAGGCCCTGCTGTATGTTATGCAGATCGAATCCCATACCGGTAGTGCTGTTTGCCTGCGGATCTGCGTCCACCAGGAGTGTTTTACATTCCAGCACAGCCAGGCTTGCGGCCAAATTGATAGCCGTAGTTGTTTTACCAACTCCTCCTTTCTGATTAGCGATGCCTATGATACGCGCCATACGGTTCCTGGTATTATCTGGTAAAATTAAATATCTGTTGTTGAGCCGATTTCCGGTAAAATCAGTTCCATTCCATGTTTGCTGAAATAGTCTTTCGCCTTTTCCGTATCGATGGTAATGAATCCAAATGTATTATAATGTACACCTATGATCTTCCTGCAGTTCACCAGCGAAGCGGCGCGGCTCGCATCTTCCATGCCCATCGTGAAATTATCACCGATCGGCATGATGGAAAAATCGGGCACCGCAAAAGAAGGCACCAGTTGCATATCTAAAGTAAGGGCCGTATCGCCGGTATAATAGAAATTACCTTCCTCCGTCTTGAAAACAAATCCCAGCGGATTGCCGCCATAGGAACCATCGGGCAGTCCCGACGAGTGCTGCGCCACAACGGCTTTTACGGTACCGAATTCAAATACCCATTTTCCGCCCGTATTCATGGGGTGGGTATTCTCCAGCCCCTGTTTATTGAGCCATTCGTGTATCTCCCAGTTGCAGACCAGTTTGGCACCTGTTCTTTTGGCAATGGCGGCACAGTCGGCAATATGATCTGCATGACCGTGCGACAAAAAGATATAATCAGCAGGGATATCCTCAACTTTGATATTGGAAGCCAACGGATTATATGTAACAAAGGGATCAAAAAGGATATTTTTCCCTTTGATGGCTACGCTAAAACAGGAATGACCGTAATATGTAAATTTCATACGTTTGACTTCTGGAAGGCTTTTTACTGAAATTGCTGATCATTTTGGTGCATCACCGAAATGGCAGGTTGGCAAAATTACGCCTTCAGCATCATTTTGGGGAACAATATATCCAAAAAACTGTTGTTTCTCTAATCCTTAAATCATGAAGTATACTATTATAGCAGGAACCAACAGACAAGGCAGCAATACCCTCAAAGTAGCCAGGCAGTACCAGGAAATGCTGGCATCCAGGGGCGTGGAGGTTGGCCTGGTAAGCCTGGAGGGCCTTGACCTCAACCAAAAAGGCCATCAATTGCAGCAATTGGAGCAGGATGTGCTCATTCCAACTGATAAATTCATTTTTGTGCTCCCGGAATATAACGGCAGTTACCCCGGTTCCCTGAAGACCATGATCGATATGTCTGATATCCGCAAGGTCTGGTGGGGCAAAAAAGCCATGCTGACGGGCGTTTCAACCGGCCGGGCGGGAAATTTGCGCGGGATGGACCACCTCACCGGGGCCCTGAACTACCTTAAAGTACATGTACACCATAATAAATTGCCCATTTCTTCTGTGGATAAATTATTGAATGGAGCCGGGGAGATCACCGATACGGCAACCATCACCGCTATGGAGCACCAGGTGGAGGAGTTCCTCGCGTTCTGATTATGAATTCTTCGTTTCTTAGCGGTTAAAATTGGTTACATGAGCAGACTTTTCGGTTCCTGGATATTCATACTCTTTTTAGTGCTGATCGACCTGTATGTTTTCCAATCTTTAAAATTGGTTACCCAACAGCTCCCCGGAAAATGGAAATGGCTTGTCTATGGCATCTATTGGTCGTTTACCCTGGCGGCCGTTATCGTCTTTCTGGCCGGGCCGATGCTGCAAATGGAAAGCTGGCCAAAGACTGTCCGCATTTATTTCTTCTCCACTTTAATAGGACTCTTCATCGCCAAATTCATATCCTCCGCGTTTTTCCTGATGGATGATCTGCGACGGGTGATACAGTGGGCCGGGGGAAAGTTATTCTATCGTTATATCCAGGACGAGAACTTCAAAGCCGGGACGATTGACCGATCCGTTTTCCTAAGCTGGATGGGATTTGCCGTTGGCGGTGGTGTTTTCGGCAGCCTGCTGTATGGATTTGGCAACAAATACAAGTACAAAACAGAAAGGCTAAAGCTGTCATTCGATACATTACCGGCCGCATTCAAAGGCATGAAGATTGTGCATATTTCGGATATACATTCGGGTAGTTTTACTGATAAGAAAGCCGTGGAGAAAGGGATACAGAAGATACTGGACGAAAAGCCCGACCTCATTTTATTCACCGGCGACCTCGTGAACGACCATGCCGATGAGATGGCCGAATATGCATCGGTCTTTGCCCGGCTCAAGGCGCCGATGGGCGTTTTCAGTTCGCTCGGCAACCACGATTATGGCGACTACCGTACATGGTCAAGCGAAAAAGAGAAGGCAGACAATCATACCCGCCTGAAACAGCTACACGCCGATATGGGATGGAGGCTTTTGATGAATGAACACCTTCCGCTCGAAAAAGAGGGGCAACAGATAGCCATTATGGGCATTGAGAACTGGAGTGCCAAAGCCAATTTTGCCCGTTACGGAAAGATGTCCGAAGCCTATGCCGGTGCCGAAAAGTATCCCTTCAAGATACTGCTCAGTCATGATCCCAGCCATTGGGAAGCGGAAGTAAGGGAAAAGTATAAAGATGTGGACCTCATGCTCAGCGGGCATACACACGGGATGCAGTTTGGCGTGGAGATCCCCGGTTTCCGGTGGAGCCCGGTG
>Ga0209254_10002695_pt1 | contig 16173 bp, 14 predicted proteins | sample FrelakmetDIP11DI_FD_187148 | JGI IMG/M metagenome (GOLD analysis project Ga0209254, IMG submission 187148) | Freshwater lake sediment microbial communities from the University of Notre Dame, USA, for methane emissions studies - DIP11 DI (SPAdes)... | ecosystem: Environmental > Aquatic >... | reverse complement strand
CTGGAAGCTTTGAATATGGCTCTGTTGGCACGTATGGCACCTAAATCTGAAGGGGCAAATATCGAATTCACTCCCCCTTCAGAAAGTAAATTCGCCGCTGGAGTAGCGAAAGACATCTCAAAAGAAATGCTGTCATCACCGGCGGTCAGGATTGGTGTCGCCATCCTAGTTATCCTGGTAATCGCTGCTGTAATCTGGCTCAGCACAAACCCAGGTGGTTGATTGCTGGCAGTGATAACTGGTCTCACAATTATCGGGTTTCATCCCTTGGACAACAGGAATCACCCTGTATGCCAGCTTGGCTGTAAAAGGAGGTGGAAGAATCCGAATTTCTGTATGCGAAGTGATTGACTAGTAATCCACATCCGATAATCATAGTATAAGGAAAGGAGAAAGAGGCAATGAGTAAAAAAATTAATTTCATCCTGGCGACTTTCATAGTCTTCAGCCTTATGCTTGCCGCCTGCCAGCCCCAGGCAGCTCCGCAACCGGTCATCCAGACCGTCGAAGTCGAAGTAACGAAAGAGGTAGTTAAAACGGTCGAGGTTGAAGTTCCTAAAGAAGTCGTCACGACGGTTGAAGTGGAAATGCCAGTAAATGAAGTTGCTAATCTAGCAATCTTACACTTCAGCGTCATTGAGGGCACAACCTGGTCTGGCGCTCACAATCGGGCAGCAAACCGCCTGGTTGAGAAATATCCAAATGTGAAATACGACTATCGCGAGGAAGTGGGTCCAGATCAGTCTGCGCCTTTCGCCGAAGAGATGATCGCTCAGGGTGCCAACATCGTCGTTGGAAATGCAGAGTTCATCGGTATGCCTTTACAAGCGATTACAGAAAAATATCCGGATGTCTATTTTGTCTCAGTTATTACCAGCGATTTGACAACTGGTAGTAATTTCATCCGAATTTTTCCAAGACAGTACCAGGCACTGTATCTGGAGGGACTCATTGCTGGAGCTTTGACCCAGACAGGCAATATTGGGGTCGTCTCCTCATTTCCAAATATCCAGGTCCTCCGCAGAAGTGCTGGTTTCTATCTGGGGGTTCAGGACGCGGCGAAACTGCTGAATAAAGAAGTCAACGTATATGTAAAGTATGTTGGCGACTGGTATCTTCCAACTGAGGAGCGAGATGTTGCTACGACCCTGGTCGATACATACAATGTGGATGTCATCACACAGCAGACCGATTCAAGTTCTCCCTTGGATGTCGCTACTGAAAAAGGCATCTGGTTCGTCGGCAAGGATATGGACACCGTTGGAGAATACGGCTGGTCGAACACGGATACTGTGGCTGTATCTTTCGATACCCGGTGGGAAGTGATCTATGACCGAATCATAAAAAGTTACCTGACCGGAGATCAGAACCCGCCTAATATCCTATTCCTGGGCATGAAAGACAAGATCACCCTGGCAGATGGCACCGAAGAATATACTGTCGATATTATGAATGACGGTAAAGTCGGCATTGAAGCTATCAGCCCCAAGGCGCTACCATTCATCCCGCAGGAGATCCTTGATCTCGTCGAACAAAGAAGAAGCCAGATGATCGATGGCGTGTGGGATCCGTTCTTCGAGGATGAGTTTGTCAGCAACGGCACAGGTCTGGAGATGGATGGTAATCCAATCCCAGCCAAGGGGACTGTCGTCAAACCTGCAAACCAAATGCCAACAGATGAATGGCTGCTCACAATGTTCAATTTCGACCTTGATGGTCTGATTATATTAGAGTAAATCAATAGTCTGCCATGCTCTTCGATTGAGAAAACAGAACCCAACTCACATCCAAGAGGCATGCAGGTGTTGCCCTAGATAATCAAAATATGAGGTTCCCAATATAGGAGGTTTTCTCAGATATCGGGAGCCTCATACCTTTTTGTACCACTTGATTTACGCGGCATTATCTGAAAGTGAGGCGAGTGGAAAAATGATGTTGAAAGGGATGAAACGCGGAGAGACAGTCCTTGAAGCTCGGGGGATCACGAAGAGATTTCCGGGTGTCGAAGCCAACGACCATATAAACTTCGAAATCAAGGTAGGTGAAATTCACGCCATCCTTGGGGAAAATGGCGCGGGAAAAACCACCTTGATGAACATCCTCTTTGGGTTTTTGCAGCCTGATGAAGGGGAGATCTTCATTGCCGGGAAGAAGGTTAAGTTCCGATCTCCTCTGGATGCCATCAAAATGGGAATTGGGATGGTTCATCAGCATCGCAAGCTGGTTTCCGCCCATACAGCCATCGAGAATATAATCCTTGGGCATCCGAGGGCTGGAACAATATTGAATCTAAAAAGAGCGGAGGACGAAATCCTGGAGCTCTGTGAGCGCTACGGAATCAAGATTGATCCACGAGCCAAAGTATGGCAGCTCTCTGAAGGTGAAAAACAAGCGATCGAGATTTTAAAAGCCCTCTACCGTGGTGCCGAAGTGCTTATCCTGGACGAACCGAATTCAGCCCTGACGCCTCCTGAGACAGAAAAGCTGCTTGAATCGATTGATACGATGGCTAAAAATGACCTTGCCATCGTCCCCTTTATCACGCATAAGCTCCCAATCGTATTGTCCATCAGCCATAGGGTGACCGTCCTGCGCCGAGGAAAAGTGGTTGCCTGCATGGATACTGCAGGTACGACTGAAAAAAGCCTGGCTATGCAAATGGTAGGCAGGGAGGTTATCTTCAGGGTTGAAAGAGCCATTGTTAAAAAAGGGAAACCCATCCTTGAAGTTAACCATCTATCTGCCCAAAGCGAAAAGGGAGTCATGGCATTAAATGATGTGTCTTTCACCATCAATGAGGGAGAAATCTTCGGTATTGCTGGAATATCTGGCAACGGACAGCAAGAGTTAGTCGAGGCTCTGGCAGGTCTGAGAGAAATTCAATCCGGGCAAGTGATTCTGGATCGTAAAGATATCACCCATACCTCAAGCTTAGAAAGGTGGCAAATGGGAATTGGATATATCCCTTCCGATCGAATTCATGTCGGTTCCATCGCTGATTTCTCCCTGGTAGAAAATACTGCCCTGAACTTTTATTTTGATAAAAAGTTTACCCGTGGAGGAATCCTCAATTACGGAGGAATACGCAAGCTTACAGATGAAGTGATTGCAGAGTATGGCGTAGCGGCTCCGAACGCAGACACCAAAGCAAAGAATCTCTCGGGAGGCAATCTCCAAAAAATTATCCTGGCACGCGTCCTTTCTCGCCATCCCCGACTGGTGATCGTGAATCTTCCCACCCAGGGTCTTGACGTTGGTGCAACAGAATTCGTGCAAAACAAACTCATACAGGCAAAAAAGGATATGGCTGGCGTCTTACTGATTTCGGAGGATCTGGACGAGATCCTTTCACTCAGCGATTGGGTGGCTGCCATTTATGAGGGAAAATTCATGGGCATCCTCTCATTCGAAGAAGCCAGGAAGGAAAACGTCGGAGCCATGATGGCTGGTTTGCCACTCAAGGAGATTGAGCAATGAAGATTGGTCGCAATGAATTGAGGCTAATAAAAAGAGCAACTTTATCTGGTTGGGAGGCAGCTTTAATTTCATTCCTGGCGATAATTTTCGCTCTATTCCTTTTTAGCCTGCTTTTTATCCTGGCTGGCATCAATCCCATCACAGCATACAAGGAAATATTCTCTTACGCCTTTTTTAACCCTTTTGGCCTTCCACTCTCCATAAACCGATCCATATTCCTGCTATTTAGTACGTTTGCTTTTATTATCCCTTATAGGGCAGGTCTCTGGAACATAGGCATGACTGGACAGCTTTATGGTGGAGCAATCGGTCTTTTCGGAATGGTGGTCGCTTTTGGTGGAAAACAATTGGGTAACCCAAATCTCAATCCTTTTTTATTCATACCATTGATGATAATTGCAGCAGCTATTGGGGGTGCGGTAGTTGGCGCAATCGCTGGATTTTTAAGAGGCAAGTTTAACGTAAATGAAATTGTTGTGACTATGATGTTAAACTTTATTACTTTTTGGCTGATCTCTTTCTTGATAAAAGAAGGCGGAGCATTTATGAAGACAAGTGGAGAAGGAGAAGGCTTCGTGTTGCCTGCTTCGATTCACATGCCGTTGATCAGGGGAGCATCACCGACACTTTTTATTGCTATTGTAATTGGCATATTGATTTCGTATATGTTCGCAAAAACCAGAATCGGTTATGAAATAAAAGCATACGGATTGAGTCCAGCCGCAGCAAGGTATGCTGGAATCAGGACATTTATGATACCGCTATTAGTTTTTATCATGGGAGGTGCTTTAGCTGGCTTAGCAGGTTATCACTATTTCGCCGCAGTTCCAGGTTTGTATCAGATCCCTAAGAATTATGGGTATTTTGGCGACCTGGCTTTTTATGGCATCATTTGTGGGCTGATTTCGCTCGGAAACCCAATTGCAGCAATTCCTGTCTCCTTGTTGTTCAGTGGATTGTCTACCGGGGGTAGATTCGTCCAGGGACAGCTGCATTTGAGTTTTGGAGTGGATTATGCCCTGCTCGGTGTAATCATGATTACACTGGTTGCCTTCCAATTCTTTTATCGCAATAGAATTGTGATTGTAAAACTGGAGAAGGAGAGCGAAAATGTGGGATTTCTTACTTAGAAGTCTGGCAGCCTCAACAATATTCACCTTTGCAGGGCTAGGCGAATTAATTAATCAGCGCTCAGGCATTCTGAACGTTGGAATCGAAGGTGTGATGCTGTTTGGCGCCACATTAGGTTTCATCACTGCTCAGACAACCGGGAGTTATCTGCTCGGCTTTGTTGTGGGAATTGCCATCGGAGCTTTTCTTGGTTTTCTGCATGGCTTCTTCTCGATCACCCTGGGAGTAGATCAAGTAGTGAGCGGGATGGGAATCTGGATTCTCGGTTTCGGTTTAACCACCTATATCGGGGCTTCTTATGCAGGCCCGTTAGGAATGAAACGAATCCCTGATGTGTTGAGTCTCTCGCCCTTTTTTTGGTTGGGAATCATTTTAGTAGTCATTGTCTGGTTTGTCCTTTCGAAGATGAGCCTCGGATTGAGGATCAGGTCAGTGGGGGAGAATCCATCGGTGGCTGAAGTCTCAGGGATCAATGTATCCCGAACCCGATACCTGTGTGTCATCGTCGGAGGGATGTTCATGGGACTTGCTGGGGCAATTTACTCTCTGAATTACAACCCGGTTTGGAACTACAACTTTATCATGGGCTGGGGTTTCATTGCTTTGGCTCTTGTCTTTTTCTCGATGTGGAATCCGTTGACCCTATTGACTGGATCAATTCTTTTTGGATGCCTTTGGCAGCTATCACTCAATCCTCAACTGGTCTTACCTGGAATCTTATCCAGGTACATCTGGAGAACTGTCCCCTTTGTAATTACCCTGGGTGCGTTGGTGATAATGTCCACAAAGTGGTTTCGAACCAGATTTGGAGCTGCTAAACCCGAAGCGCTCGGTCAACCTTATGTGAAAGAGTGACGACGATTTGGTGGTGAAATAAACCCCTTTCCTGCATCCCTTCGGGTAGTTAAATTAGGGAAAACTGCGAAAGAATTGCTCGCTCAATCCGAGCAAGGAAGCATTTTTGGGTTAACCTCCCGCGGTCTTTTTCTACAATTGTCATCTGGTTGGATCCTTTTCCTTTCATTTAAAGAAAGCCAGGGACCGTTGTCCCTGACCCTGCTTGGTGATCATAGTGTTTTACGCAATATCAAAATTGGATCGCCTGTAATTTACAGTCAGAATTATCTGGAGTTTCCTGACTTGGAGTTGTCGATCTCAATTTCAGATGCTGTAGTGTGGTCTCCTTTGCCCCCACCGTCTGAAATTCTTTCCAAAGAACATCGCTTGAGATATCTGGATGCTGTTTATGAAATTCTGGAGAGAGGCGCACCCTCTAGCCCTATTTTAGAGCTATTCCAAAATCTCCTGGACAGAAATCTAGAGCACGGCTCACATGCTCCTCGATATTTGACGAAATTACGAACTCTGCAGCTCGCGTGCGAAACTGAGGCAGAACGTCTTATTGTTCAATCTTTATCAGCATTCCTGGGCCTGGGAAAAGGGCTCACTCCTTCTGGTGATGATTTTGTGATCGGGTTTTTATTGGGGATCAACCGCTGGGCTTATTTGCTTCCAGGTAAGCTTGAAATCAAAAAACTTAATTCTCGGATTATCGAGCAGGCCAGAAGCCAAACAACTACGATTTCCTTGAACTTGATTGAATGCGCCTGTGCGGGCCAAGCGGATGAGCGCCTGGTCCTCGCGCTTGACGGGATAATCAGCGGGAACATTGCACCCGAGGTCTGCGTTAATCTGCTTGCCGGTTGGGGGAATACCTCAGGCTTCGATTCCCTGACCGGGATGGCTCTCTTCTCCCTGGCTTTCCTGGACTGACAATCTCCTCTTGATTTCTGTTGAATTCTGCAAGCACAAGCGAATGATATTACAGATCGCTTCGATTTCAACTTCTCGAATACTGGTTCCGTTGGGCAGCGCCATCAATCGCTGAACCAAGCTCTCGGTTACTGGAAGGTGACCGGTATATGCAGGTGAGGTTGATCGGTACGGCTCCATCCGGTGAACGCCAGGAAAGAAATATCGCCTGGCGCGAATATTCTCTGCCCACAGGATGTCATTTATCTGGTCGCGCGATAATCCCGCTTTCTCGGGATCAATCTCTAAAATTATGTATTGATAATTGTTGGATTCTTTCACGTTGTAAGAGACCAAACAGATTCCTGGCAGGTTCGACAATAGACTTTCGTAAAGACTGTAATTCTTGTAGTTCACGGCAGTGATTGCATTTAGGTCATCCAATAATGTCAATCCCATGGCTGCCGAGATTTCATTCATTTTCGCGTTCGTGCCGATGCTGACAACATTGTCCAGCCCTGCGAAACCGAAATTGCGCAGCAACCGGATGCGGTCTGCCAGCTGTGAGTCAGCAGTCGTCACAGCACCCCCTTCCAGCGTGTGGAAAAACTTCGTGGCGTGGAAACTGAATATTTCAGCGTTCCCAAAATTCCCAATCATCCGCCCACTCTGAGAACAAGAAAAGGCATGCGCAGCATCAAATATAAGCGAAAGGTTGTACCGGCGAGCCAGCGCCTCCAGCTCAACCACTTCGCACGCTCTTCCCCATAGATGTACACCCAGGATGCCCGTTGTTTTAGGCGTGATGGATCTCTCCACCTGCTGCGGATCAAGATTGTGTGTCACCGGATCGACATCGCAAAAAACTGGGATGATACCCAGCATGGATAGAGCATGCGCCGTGGCAACAAAAGTCAGCGAAGGTAGGATCACCTCTCCTGCAAGTCCCATCGCTCGAATCAATAATTCAAGAGCCAGAGTGCCGTTACAAACTGCTATTACATGCTTGACCTGAAGCAAATCAGCCAGCCGTTCCTCCAGCTCCAGAACCTTTGGTCCATTGTTGGTCAGATAGCCGGCGTCGAGGACCTGGTTGACTCGTGCGAGGAAGGCCTCACGATTTCCGGTATTTGGACGGCCGACATGGACGGGTTGGGGAAATTCTGGAAGACCATCAAAAATAGCCAATTCATCTAACGTGGTTTTCATTTCAAATTCCTGGAAATTCTTTCTCACTTCGGAGAAATCTGATCACTGTTGATGGGCAGCTTTTCGGCATTTGGAGCCATGTACACGCCTTTCTCTTGCGTATCACCCAGGATGACCGCCCCCGCCCCAATAATACATGAGCGGGCGATCGTGATGTTATTCCGGATCACTGCACCCATTCCAATGTATGTGTACGGCTCAACAAGAACAAATCCTGCCATCGAAACCCTGGTAGAAAAATAACAATGATCCTCGATGACCGCATGATGACCGATTATGCTCCCGGCGCTTATCCACACATTGTCACCGATCTTGCTGAAAGGAGAGATAATACACTGGTCTCCAATCCGGCACTTTTCACCAACTTCAAATCCCGACCAGACCGAAGCGCGGGGACTGGTATAGCTCGCCATCTGATACCCCATTTCTTTCGCTTGATAATAACGTTCGGCGCGCAGCTGGTTTACACGCACATACCCCACCGCCACCATCATCGTATATTCAACTGGTGGGAATATATCTTGTACTTCATCAAATGGGACGAGCGGTAAATCCAGCAATGTGTCGGCTTGAATCACCTGCCTATCGACTGTAAAACCCGCAATGGAAAAATCCGTATCCCGCTGCAGGTAATAATACAGGACTTCAGCAACTGATCCATTGCCGAAAATTATCAATTTTTCCATTTTCTTCTCCCGAACAATAATTAAACCTGAGGATCAATCACAATCTTGAATTATCTGGGATAAAAAAATCAATAATTCCTTGCATAAAGCAATGGTGGAAAGGCTTATGCAAACTGGCTCAGAATTATCTGCTTCGACTCAACAATTATCCTTAATGATAACCAAAGGAGAAATACTTCGGATCGTTATTCGAGTCATCATCTTGAATGTGGGCAAATCAGATTATTATTTATTTTTACTTACGATCATCCTGGATTGACAGGAAATTTTCGACCTCTACCCGAGAAGGTTGCCCTTCGATTCCCCCTGGATGAGTTGTTGACAACGCACCGCACGCACATCCCCACTGCAAGCAATCTCTGATTTCTTCCCCCTGTAAATGCGCATATAAGAAACCGGCGTTGAAACTATCGCCAGCACCCGTGGTATCTATGTTGCGGACTTTGTATCCCGGTTGAAAGACCTCATCTCCATTCCATATCGAACATGCACCTTTATCTCCAAGCTTGATGACCGGCAGGAGAGAATATATACTTAATTCTTGCAGAGCCTGGCTTGTTGTTTCACTGGATGTTATTCTCACCGCTTCCTGATCGTTGGGCAAAAATACGTCAATTTGATCCAATACCTTACCCAGATATCCATTCCATTTTTCCCGCGGATCCCACCCAGGGTCGAGTGAAATCCTTACGCCTTTTGCTCTAAGTCCACTGAAGAATTCAGCCAATCCCGGTTGAAGTGCAGTTTGCAAGAAATAACTCCCCAGGTGGACGTAGCGAGTGTGATAAAAGAGCTGGTCGTCGATTTCGTCACAACTAAATTCGTTGATCGTCCCCGGAAAAGTTAACATCGCACGATCGTGGGGACGTGAAAAATGTACAGTCAGCCCCGTTCTTCTGTCTGAAGCCATCAAAATATGCGAGGTATCAATCCCGCGCTTGTTCATGACGTCTACCAGAAAATTACCGAAAGTATCTGCTCCTAATTTCCCAATAAAGCCTACTTTCAAACCCAGGCGGCTTGCACCACAAGCAAAAATGGCTGCTGATCCGCCCAATTCCAACCTGGCGTCTTCTACCAGCTTTTCAGCCTGTCCAAAATCGGGAACAATATCTTCGCCCCTTAAGATCAAGTCGACGTTTGCATCTCCGATTACCAGGACATCATATTTCTTTGTTGGCATAGGTGAACCCATAGTTTTTGCGCTGATCATCTGTCGAATCAAAGTGAAACAACTTCTGGACCGGTTGTTGCCGTCTTCACACAAGGCCGTCTAAAATCACTTTCTTGCCTGCAAACGCTAATTTTAAATCAAAAAACCCTTCCCGGTGTACTGTCTTGCTCGGAAAGGGTTTTTGGCTGTAGTTGAGATTGAGCTAATCCCAGTCTCGATCATAGGCGAAACCGCCAATTGCCCTGAGAACTCTGCGAATAGCTATATATTGCGGGAATGCGCGGCTGTTAAGTAGCCGGAAAGCAAATGGGTTGAGTAAATAATACGCGTCGATTCTGGGCAGCTGAAATCGATCACTATCTCTTTTGATGGTATCAAGGTGTGCTGAGCAAGCCCCGTGGTATAGACTTTGGACTTCTTTCCTGACCTGGTGGTTATATCTGCCGTAAGGGTAAGCAAACCATTCGACGGGTTTTCCAATGCAAGCCGTGATGGCCTCGTTTGCTCCATGTAATTCACGTTGCAGCTCGAAAATAGACCTTTGATCCAGGCGAGGGTGATTGATCGTGTGAGCACCGATCGTTACGCCTCCTGTATCCAATTCTTTAACTTGCTCCCAGTTTACCATCGGCATTCCCTGGAAGGCTTGTGGTTGTCCAGGCCAGTCGTTTGTCTGACCGCAATATCCGGTCACCAGGAATAAGACTGCGGGATAACCAAATTCACGCAGTATCGGGAACGCATGCTGAAAAACACCGGCAAGACCATCATCGAATGTCAGGCAGACAGATTTACCGGGTAGGGGTTTGTCTGCATTAAGCCGGTTAACCACCTCGGACAACTCTAAAACTTCTATCCCGACCTGCTTGAGCCAATCCATTTGAACCCTGAACACATCAACAGGGGTTGTTATCACCGATTTCGCACGGGCAACGTCATGGTAAAGTAATATCGATGGAGGCAAGTGAATCACCGGAGATAAATCTTAATCTCAATTCCCATTTCCCGCAGTTTTCCTCGGCTGCCGCAGATCAACAACAAAGTTATAAATGATGGCAATCGCATATCCAAGCAAGAACCCGATGAGGAAACCATATGCAAATCCCACAAAACTGCCAGCGACAGTTACCTGGTAGCCATAAAAGAACTGTCCCAATAATGACAGGTTCGGTCCGACGACTCTCCCACCTTTAATCACCAACCAGATAGTCGCAAGGAAAATCACGGATCCGGTCACTAAACCAATAACAATCCCGTTTACAACTGCATTCAAGCGTTGTAATCTGGTCAGGATATATGCTTCGATTTCCAGCTCATCATTTTCATTCATAATTACTCCGTGGTTTGCCAGATGCCTGCTTTATTGATCCCTTATCTTCGAATGCCTGTCGATTCCATCAAATTAATCGTCTGAATAAGCGCAGCTGAGCTCTGCGGTGAATTATCGCCACCGATACCAGGACACCAAAGTTCTTTAAGAAAGCAATCAGCCAGCCAAATAAATATCCAACAATAAATCCATATAGCAATCCGAGAAAACTCCCCCCAAATGAGACTGAAAATCCGGGAAAGAATTGGGAGAGCAAGTAGATTTTTATTCCGACCTGATCCCATTGATTCCTGAGAACGATTAATACCAGGATAAACAGGGAAATACCAACCACTGTACCCCAGGCGACGCCAAATGCAACAGGATCCAGTTTGGGGAAGGCGCGGCTGAAGGCGTGAGAGATGACTTTATCAATTTCGACTTCAGGAATTTCCACCTCATCCTGGATTACTTCGTGATAAGTTTGCTCAGCATTCACCTTCCAAAGATCGTATCGGGAATTGAATAACGCGTTGCGCACCGCGTACATCCCTGTCAGCATCGAATGATCCTGGTTATTATAATGATGCAGCCCATTGCGTCCGATTGTCTGCAGGTTCTCGAAGGTGTTCATGAACTTGCGGATTTCTTCCAGGTGCGTGGCATATATGGAGTCCCAGACTGGATAAGATTTCTCCACCCGATAGACTACCCCATCGATTATGTCATGAGAATCTGCTAATCCGATCTTTTCCAGCTCCTTTTTTCCAAGTTCAATCAAATCTTCGTCAGGAGAACACCATAACTCATCGCCTTCATTGCAGAAATATTCCATACCGATGTTGGAAAGACTATTGTCTGGAACCATGTCAGGGCTCCAATTTTTAAAATTCTGGATCCTCCCAACCTGTACCGATGGATCGTGTACATAAATCCAATTATCAGCAAACAGGTAGGGTTTATTCACGATCAGGCATACCGTCAAGAAATCGCGGTATTTCAAATTCTGTACTGCCTCTAAAATTTCTTTTGGCGCTGGTGGATCGAGTCGTTTGATCAAATCGGTGATCGCCATACTCGAAATGAAATCTGTTCCAGATATTTCCTCCTGGATTCCATTGTGCTGGATCACGACGCCTGTAATCCGTTCATTCTCTCTTTTCAATCTAACCACATCACTATCAAACAGCACTTTTCCATCACGTTTTTCGACTTCTTCTCTGAACCGGGACCACATCATTCCCGGTCCTCGACGAGGGTAATGAAATCTTTCGATCAGGGTTTGGATGGTTTTTTTGGGTTTAAAGAACATGGCAAGGACCGCCGTCTTCAGGTCCAGATCCTTAATTCTTTGGGTTGCCCATTCAGCACTCAATTCTGATGTGGATATACCCCAGACTTTCTCTGTGTAGGATTTAAAGAAGATGTTAAAAAGCCGGGCACCAAACCGGTTTGTGACCCATTCCTCGAATGTATCTTCCTTTTTATAGGGGAATAACTGCCAGCGGAGATAACTTAATCCGACCAGGAGACTCTGCCCTATACCCAGGCCCACCAACGCGTTCATCGGCTCCAGGGGATATTTAAAGTACTTGTGACCATAAAAGATCCTGGATAATCGTGGCCGGAGCAAGAAATCTTCCCCCATAACTTCATGCCACATCTGGTTTACCTCGGTTGATTTGGTAAAAAAGCGGTGCCCACCCATATCAAAGTAAAAACCTTTGTAATTCTCCGTGCGAGCAATCCCACCTACCTTGTCAGATTTTTCGATCACAACCGGTCGTTGACCATGCTTGGTCAGTTCATAGGCAGCAGTCAAACCAGCAGGTCCTGCTCCGATAATTACAAATTGGCGCTCGTGTCCGGGGGGTAATTTACCATCCATAAATATTCTTTGAATTCCCGAATTATGAATTGAGAACTATCAAGGGGTGAAGAGTTGAGCTTCACGCTGCCAGTCGACAAATAAATATAACGTACCAAAAAGCAGCAGATATGCAAGGAACAGGATTTGCATCGAAACCCTTCCTCTATCTCGCAACCAGGCTCCCGCCAGTAAGGCCATAGCTGGGAATGTGGGCATGAAATAACGGTGATCAGGCAATGTGAAGAGGAGCAGAATGGCAACTGTAATGATCCACATAATCAGCATAATCCCTGGAAGCTTTCGAGTTACCATCACCAGAAGGGCACCCAGGGCGATCAAAGGGAGGTTGTAAAAACCAATGCCTGAAGGCAACCGGGTTACCAAAGAATTAATTACCCACCCCCAAATCTGGTTTTTCTCGGAGCGTAAAATCCACCCTGGAACAATTTGTTTGACATGCGTGCTATCTGGGTTCAATCCGATAGGAAGATACCTGGAGATCCCAGGAACTGACAGGTCCAGTCCATGGATGTAATACAGCCATCCCAATACCAGAACACCGAAAATCATGAACGCAATCAGCAAGTAAGGAATTGTTTTGCGGTATTTTGCACTCAGCAAGGCGCAAACAGCCAGGACTGGAATGATGAATATTCCCGAATAACGGCTCATGAAACAGGCTACAATCGTTAATCCCAATAAAAGGGCTTTCCAGAAAAATGGTTTTTTCGCAAGTGAAAGGAATAAATAAAATGAAACAAGAAAGAAAAATGTTACCGGGATATCCAGCATCGCCACTGTACCCAGGCGCATGATTAAGGGAAATGTCATCAATAGCGACGCGCCTAACAACCCGGTCATTCCATCAAACAACTCTTTCCCACTCAGGTATGTGAACCACACGATACCGGTGCAGAATGCCAGGCTCACCAGCCGTGCTATGAGCAGGTCGACTCCCAATAATTTCATCACACTTCCGTAAATCAACGCTACCAGGGGTGGATGTTGGTTGGCAAAATACGGGGAATGTGAATATGCGTTGATAAATTCTCCAAATCCCTGTGTGGCAAACACACTGGCAGTACGGTAATTCTCTTCTTCGTCGTAAGGCCACACTCGCTGAAAAATCGCATAAATGATCCCTATGAATATGCACGTAAACAAAAGCAAGAGAAGAATCCGTTTTTCATCCCTGAACAGGGATCGTAATTTTTCCAGCCAGCCAGGGTCGATTCGATTCGTGAAAACTGCCACGACAATGACAGCGGCTAAGCTATAAATGGAGATGCCGATCAATCTTCCCCAATCAGACGATGCGCCCATGAAACCAATGCTGACCAACCAGATAATCTGAAGCCCCGCCATAATCCACAACATGGCGCTCTCATGGTTTTTAAGTATGATCAGATTTAATAATAACGAGTTCGGTTTATCGTCCACTTGCTTCTCAGCGACCTGAACATCATTCTGCATATCTTTCGTTGCCTCCCCACGCCAGTGTCATTAATTCCATGGAACCGTCCCAAGTTTATCTTCCACAAGAGTGTTAATCATCTCGTAATACAATTTCAAATGAGCTTCTTTCGTCCAAAGCCGCAGGAAAGAGGTATATCCGGCTTCACCCAGTTTTGCTCTTATCTCAGGTTGTGAGGCAATCTCGTCCATGGATCTTTCAAGGGAAGGACGATCTTTATATACGTAACCACCTCCGCTCTCCTGTACCAATTCTGGAAGCGGTCCGAGATCGTTGACGATGACCGGAGTCTTGCGAGCAAATGATTCGATCACAATAAAACCAAATGTTTCGAATGTTATGGATGGGACAAGAGTCGCCAGTGCGTGCACATAGTAATTGCCAAGCTGGTGCTGGTTTATATGCCCGATGAATTTTATTTGTGGATTGCCGGCTGCCTGTCTGCGCAAGTTCTCCACCTCCGTGCCATTACCAACAATCAACAGGTCGTAGTTCCGTTTATTACTCCAAACATCGATCAGGTGATGTACACCTTTAATTTTCTCTAACCTGCCAACAAACAGAAAATATGGCCTCTCTTGCGGGCGTATTCCAGGATTCTTCCAATCCTCGTCGCTGGTTTCTAAAAAATAGGGTAAATGTCCCACGGGATAAGGAAATCCGCGTTGTGTGTGCATGTTGGCAGAGAACTTACTTGGAGCTATGAAGCGATCGATGAACCCGGCCATTTCATTCAGATAACCAGTATAACGCCAGAATTGGGGAGGTCGTTTAGCCATCAGAACGCATGGCAGGCACTGCGGCCTTTCACACGCTCGCCGGTTAAATTTCCACAGGACATGCGTGGGACAGATCAACCAGTGTTCGTGAGTCATATACAGCTTTACGGGCTTCCCATCGGCTGGAGCCAGGCTCATGACCTCAGGCCCAAGCAGTGAAATATTGTGATATTGTATGACATCATAAGCTCGCTCAGCCAATAACGCCTCGATTTTCTTGCGTTTTAGATAAGCTCTGCCAGTTTGCTGCGTAAGCAGCGGTGAAAGAATGCTGTATCCACTGGTTAATCCATGGCGGATTACCTTCGGATGCTCCAGGAAATGTCCATCCGGTTTAGAGGGATGCTGTAGGTGGTATGCATCGATGTCATGCACAACATCGACATGGTGACCCTCATCCCCCAGCGCATGCGCCAGGCGGTAGATGTACATCGCATCTCCACCGAAACTATACGGAGGGTAAAATGTCGTCAGGTGCAGGAAATTAAGCGGGCGTTTCAATATTGGCCTGTGACTGGAGCACATCAAGCAGCTGGCTTGCAGCAGCTTCCCAGTTTAGCTTGCTTACCGCCTGCAATCCCCCTTGCCGCATGCGCTGACGAGTATCCTCCGACCGTAATACAGTCTTTAAATGCGCTGTCAGCTCGTTCACTTCCCCCGGATTAAAAAATAATGCGCTGTCGCCGAGGATCTCGGGCAGCGGGCTGCAGCGCGTCGCGATTACCGGGCACCCACAGGCTGCCGCTTCAATTGCTGGTAATCCATATCCCTCCATCCAGGAAGGCAATACCAGCACGTATGCTCGATTCAATAGCTGCACCAGTTGCTCATCCATCAAATATCCGGTGAAAATCGCTAAGCCTTTCAGGTGTTCGTTGACGAACTCTTTCAACGACTGAAATTCGGAATAAAAAGTTTCCGAATCGTTTTCTCCCACCAGGACCAGCTGAATATCCTCAAATCCTGTTTGGGCGGCCAGCTCCTGCAAGGCTCTCAACAACGTGCTGACATTTTTATGTGGTCCGAATCCACCTACATATAAAATAAGTCGACGATCAGAATCGATGCCTTTCCTCACCAGCTCCGGTGAAATTGAGATATCAGCAATCGGTCTGAATACCGAATCAGGCGCTTCACCTACAACTCCGATTTTCCGCGGATCGACCCGAAAGTGCTCAGCGATGCCTGACCTGGAATATTGTGATACTGTCAATAAAATATCCGCTTGCCGGAGAGCCATCCATGTCTTGGTTTTCCACAACCACCTGGAACCGAAGCCCGGCAAGGTCATTCCGGGATATGTCTCGGAGAT
>Ga0209254_10002694_pt1 | contig 16182 bp, 15 predicted proteins | sample FrelakmetDIP11DI_FD_187148 | JGI IMG/M metagenome (GOLD analysis project Ga0209254, IMG submission 187148) | Freshwater lake sediment microbial communities from the University of Notre Dame, USA, for methane emissions studies - DIP11 DI (SPAdes)... | ecosystem: Environmental > Aquatic >... | reverse complement strand
ATCAGGGCGATCACGCGCGGCGCGCCAACCGACCAGGTCAACCCCAGCGCGCCGTCGCCGATACGCACCCCCGCCGCCTTGTCCTGCAGCTTCCAGAAGTTGTCGCCAATGGCGTTGGGCAACCACGACAGCCACTCGGCCTCGGTGCAGCCCATTTCGCGGTCAAATTGCTCGGCGTAGAAGGACTGCATGGAATCTCCGGGAATTCAGATGAAGATGGGCCAACTGGCGGGTGACTCAGCCGCCGGCCATGGGCGCCCGGTTCGCCAGCACATCGCCCTCGCCCGGTGTATGCGTCAGGTGCCACGCCGATCCCGGTGACATGGCTGCTTCTCGCCTGCGCTGGCAGGCAATCGCTCAGATCGGCAAAGGACTTCCGAGTGATCCGCATGCGACGACTTTAGCAGCAGCACTCGTTCACCGCACCGCCTCAATTTTCCTGGCTGCGCTGGGGGGCCAGATCAGTTTGGCTTTTGCTGCAGCTGGGGACTACTTTGTACCTTTCGCGGCAGACGCGCCCAGGCATATTCGCTACACTGCAAAACGGGTCCTCGGCTGCACTGCCATGCTTCTGGCAAGACAGGGCTCAGAGCTTGCCGAGCTTGATGTAAACGCATCCACACCGGATGCACAAAGGTGAACGTCCATGAACTTTGTCATTATCGGTGCCGGTCCCGCCGGCGTGCGCGCCGCGGAAACCCTGCGCGAAAATGATTCCCAGGCCACCATCACCTTGGTCGGCGGGGAACCCGGGGAGCCCTATGCGCGCATGGCCATCCCCTACATCCTCAGCGGCGCCATCGACGATGGGGGTGCCCGCCAGCGCCGCTCGCTCAACCATCTGCAAGCGCTGGGCATCCGCTACCTCCATGGCAAGGCGCTCAAGGTGCATGCCGGCCCGAACGGTGGCCAGGTCGATCTGACAGACGGCACACAGCTCCCCTACGACCGCTTGCTGGTTGCGACCGGCTCCTCCCCGTCGCTGCCACCCATCCCTGGCACCGATGTGGCCGGCGCGGTGACGTGCTGGACGCTGGAGGATGCCCACCAGATCGCCGCCAAGCTTGTGCCCGGCGCACGCGTGGTCATGCTGGGTGCGGGTTTTGTCGCGGGCGTGTGCATGAAGTCGCTGGTCCACAGCGGCGCCAAGCTGTCGGTGGTGGCCGGGCGTTCGGGCCAGATTCTGCGTTCGATGATGACCCCGGTCGGCAGCGGCATGCTGCAGCGCTGGCTGGAGGGCCGAGGCGTAGAGGTCATCACCACCGGACGCGTCCTGGGCATCGAAGCGGGCCCGCGCCTGGTCATGGACACCCGCAGCATCGACGCCGACCTGATCATCCTGGCCACCGGCGTGCATCCGAATGTGTCGTTTCTCGATGGCACCGGCGCGGAGATCCGCAGCGGGGTCGTCGTCGACGCGCACATGCAAACCACCGTCCCGCACATCTACGCCGCCGGCGATGTCGCCCAGGGGCGTGACTTCTCCACCGGCGAGTGGGTCGTGCATGCCTTGCAACCCACCGCCACCGAGCATGGCCGCGTCGCCGCACTGAACATGCTCGGCAAGGAGGTGCCCTACCGCGGCAGCCTGAGCATGAACGTGCTGGACACGGTGGGCCTGATCTCCCACACCTTCGGGATGTGGAATGGCGTCCCCGGTGGCGACCTCACCGAAGTCGTGGATGAGGCCAACTTCATCTACACACGCCTGTGTTTCGATGGCGACCTGTTGATTGGCGCCATCACCATCGGCCACCCGCACCACGTGGGCGCGATCCGCGGCCTGATCCAGACACACCGGCACCTGGGGGCCTGGAAGGACGAATTGATGAAGAACCCGCAATTGGTGATGGATGCGTTTGTCGACCTGAACAACGGATGATGCGGCAGCCGCCGGTGCGAAAACCAGCGGGCCCGGCCTGAAGTTTTCCATGGCGGCCACCCCTCACCGGGGGCAGCGAGTCACCCGCCGGCAATCGGCGGCCAGATGGCCAGCACATCGCCTTCCGTCAGGGTCTTGCTGGCGCGTTGCTCCGGCGCAATGTAGTGCCCGTTGACCAACACCAGGTGCACCTGCTTTGCAGGCAGGCGGTACTGCTCCACCAGTTGGCCAATGGTGGTGTCAGGCGCAATGTCCAGCGCCACCAGGTTGGTGTACTTCGCCTCCGCGGGCAGGTAGTCGGTGAGCGAGGCGAAAAGCTTGAAGGTGATATTCATGCCTGCGCCAGTCCCTAGCGCTTGCGCCCGGTTTTGCCGCCGGACCAGTCGTGCTGCGCCAGTGCCGAGGCCTGGTAGGCCTGCACCAGGCGGGTCGGGTCCTGCATCAGCTTGTCTTTCCACTCACCCAGCTTGATCTGGCCTTCGACCAGGCCGCGCATCACGCCAATGTGTTCGGTCCAGCCGACCGCGTTGCAGCCCACCATCACGTCGTCCTGAAAACGCAGGCTCAGATGACGTCCCGTGGCCTTGTCGGTCAGTTCCACATGGTCATGGCCCGGCTTGCCCTCCCAGTCGCCGAAACTGGCCGAGACGAGGCCCAGGGTGTCCAGCACGTTGATTTGCGTCACGCCTTTAAGGTCGGCCGGCGCCGGTTTGCCCCGCGCGAAGGCGACCATGTTGGTGGCGGCGATGCGCGCCTGCTCGGAGGCGTTGGGCTGAATCGCGCTGACCATGGTCTTGCCGCTGACCTTGTCAAAGGCCTCGGCGCAGTCACCGGCGGCAAACACGCCGGGCACGTTGGTTTGCAGATGTTCGTCGGTCAACACGCCCAGCAGGCAGGTGATGCCCGAGTGTTCCAGAAAGCCGATCGCCGGGCGCACGCCAGCGGCGCTGATGACGAGATCGGCCTGCAGGGTGTTGCCGTTGGACAGCTTCACGTTCAAGGGCTGGCCGGGTTCAATCGACTCGACCCGCGTGCCGGTGAAGACCTCGATCCCCTTGGCCTCGCACCAGTCGCGGATCATGCCACCCGCCGTCGGCCCCATCATGCGCGGCACCATGCGGTCGCCCATCTCCACCACACTCAGGTGCACGCCGCGCGCGACCAGCGATTCCATGATGATGCAGCCGATAAAACCTGCGCCCAGTTGCAGCACCCGCGCACCAGGTTTGGCGCGCTCGGCAATGGCACGGGCATCCGCCAGCGTCCAGCAGGTGTGAACGCCTTCGGACTGGATGCCGGGAATGGGCGGGCTCACCGGGTGCGAGCCGGTGGCGATCATCAAGGTGTCGTAGACCAGTGTTTCGCCACTCGCAAAAACTATTGTTTTTGTAGCCGCTTGCACCGACACCACCTTGGCTTGAAGCACTTTGATTCCCAGATCTTCAAAGTGCGTCGGGCTTTTGCGCAGATAGGTGCCACGCTCGTCGATATTGCCCATCAACAGGTAAGGGATGGCCATGCGCGAGTAAGACGGCTCAGGCTCGTCACCGATGAGGGTGATGCTGTCTTGGGCGCTGAGCTTGCGAATGGTTTCGGCGGCAATGACACCGGCCGGGCCGGCACCGAGAATGACGTGGTGGGTCATGGGGTTCTCCAGAAAAAAAGCGGTCACCGAAGACCGCTTGCTTGTTTCGCTGTGGGTACCGCTGAGGCTTGCTGGCGTCAGGTTTTTTTGGGGTCAGTGCACATGTCCGAGACGCGTCCAATGATCCGACCCCAAAAAACCTTCACTCCAGAGACCTCTGGCTTTCTACAGTCCCAAGCGTTCCTTGGTCGCGGCCGTGGGGCGGCCTTCGCTGTCCCAGCCGCGTGCTTCGTAGTAAAGCGGCAGCATGGTGGCCAGTTCGTTGAACTTGCCCTTGGCGGGGCCGGTCTTGCAAGCCCCTTCCACGCTGGTCAAGCGGGCAGGCAGGCTGTCGTCCTTGCTGGTGAAACCGGCACGGTTGTTGAACTCGCGCTCCATGTTCCAGATGCGCTCGCCGATCTTCGCCAGTTCATCAACGGTGAACTGCTCGCCGCAAGCACCTTGCATCTGCGGTGCCAGATCTTGCAGGCCCCAGGCGAAGGTGGTGAAGATGCACAGGCCGGACGAGTCAAACGCGGCGGTCGCATCCTGGAAGGCCTTGACCAGATCGGGCTTGCCCTGGCTTTCCAGCGGATCGGTCTTGACCGGGATACCCAGGATTTCGGACGCAATCGTGTAGCCGCGCAGGTGGCAGCCGCCACGGTTGCTGGTGGCGTAGGCCAGGCCAATGCCCTGGATGGCGCGACCGTCGTAGGCCGGGAATTCCTGGCCCTTGCTGCTCATCGACAGTTCCGGGTGGCCGTACTTGGCGGTGAGGCGTTTGGAGCCTTGGCCGATTTCCACGCCAAAGCCACGGCCGTTGACGGTTTCCTCAGCCAGGAACGCCAGCGCACGGGCCGAGCCGAAATTCGCTTCAATGCCGATTTGCTCCTTGGTCAGCACACCCATGCCGTAAAGCTCCATCACCGCACCGACGGTGGTCCCGAAGGTGATCGGGTCGATGCCCTCTTCGTTGCACAGCAGGTTGGCGTATTGCAGGCATTCCAGGTCGTTCACGCCATTGGCCGCGCCCAGCGCCCAGGCGGCTTCGTATTCGAGGCCGCCGTTGGCACCACGGTACTGCGGCTTGTTTTCGATGGTGAAGTGGCCCTCGTCCATCTTGCTGATGCGCCCACAGGCAATGGTGCAGCCAAAGCAGGCCTGGTTGGTCACCAGCTGTTTCTTGCCATCGGTCTTGCGCGGCGTGGCCATGGCTTCGGCGCCAATGTCCTTGGCCCCTTCAAACTGGTTGTCCTGGTGGTTGCGGGTGGGCAGACCGCCCACCTCGTTGATCACGCTCATCAGCACCTGGGTGCCCATGGCAGGCAGGCCCGTGCCTGTGACGCCGTTCTCGGCCAGGACCTTCTTGCCGGCCTTGACGGCGGCCATGAAGGCTTTCGGGTCGCGCAGGTTGCCCACGCCCTTGGTGCCGCGCACGGCAATCGCCTTGAGGTTTTTGCTGCCCATGACCGCGCCCACGCCGGAGCGGCCCGCCGCGCGGTGCAGATCATTGACCACGGCAGCAAACAGCACGCCGTTTTCACCGGCCTTGCCGATGCTGGAAACGCGGGTCAGCGGGTCTTGCAGGCCCTTCTTGATGATTTCTTCCGTTTCCCAGACGCTCTTGCCCCACAGGTGGCTGGCATCGCGCAGCTCGGCGAAATCATCATTGACGTAGAGAAAGACCGGTTTGGCCGACTTGCCTTCAAAAATGACCATGTCCCAACCGGCCATCTTGAACTCGGCACCCCAGTAGCCGCCCGAATTGGAGCAGGCAATGGCACCCGTCAGCGGGCCTTTGGTGATCACGGTGTAGCGCCCGCCGGTGGAGGCCATGGTGCCGGTCAGCGGGCCGGTGGCCCAGATGATCTTGTTGGCGGCTGACAGGGGGTCCACTGTGGCATCAACTTCTTCAACCAGGTACTTGGTACCCAGGCCCCTTGAACCCAGGTAGGCCTGCGCCCAGTCCATGTTGAGAGGTTCTGACTTGACGGTGCCCGCGGTGAGGTTGACGCGGAGAATTTTTCCAGCCCAGGACATGATGTGTTCTCCTTATGCGGTGGTTGCTTGATTGCCGAGCTTGTCGGCCCACTGGGCCATCTTGCCCAGGCCGGACCAGTTGGCGTCAATAAAGGTGATGGCCCCGGTGGGGCAGGCCTCGGCGCAGGCCGGTTCGCCACCGCAAAGGTCGCATTTCTGCACCTTGCCGGTGTCCGCAACGTAGTTGATGGTGCCGAACGGGCAGGCGATGGTGCAGACCTTGCAGCCCACGCAGGTGCTCTCGTTGACGACCTTGGCGCCGGTCGCCCTGTCGACCGTGATGGCCTCGACCGGGCAGGCATGCAGGCACCAGGCTTCGTCGCACTGCGTGCAGGTATAAGGGACTTTCTTGCCGGTATGGTGGAAGTCAAAGACCTTGATGCGCGACTTGGCGGTTGCGTAAGTGCCATAGTTCTCGAAGGAACAGGCCATCTCGCATTGCATGCAGCCCGTGCATTTGTCTGCGTTGATGTGCAAGACTTTTTGCATATGTGTCTCCTGTGGGGTGTGGCGCACAAAAAAGCGCCTTGCCTATGAAATGAAGTGCATAGCCATTGTTCGGTCTGAAATTCGACTTGCACCTAGTATTTACCCTGAAAGCGGTGGCCTGCCTGGCGAAATTCTCAAGTTGCGACAGTTGACGGGTCGGCGCGGCGCGCAAGGGTGTCAGCCTCGCTCAATGAAAATCCAGCACAATCAAAACCAGAGCCTCCCCTGTCCACCATGCACGCCACGCCCAACCCGCCTCCCGCGCAGCGCAAAGACCGGCTCGCGCTGATCGCTGACGCTCGCCGCGCGGTGATGCATGACGGCGCCCCGACGCCCACGACGGCAGTGGAACCCTGGATCGAGCGCTCGTGGCGGCGCTGCCTGGCCAGCGGACACCGTCCCGAGCAGCGGCTGACCTTCGACACGGTGTCGGCGCCGGCACTGCGACGCACCACCGAGCACAACCGCGACCTCGTCGAAGCCGCGCGACCGGTGCTGGACACTTTGGCGCACGCGATCGCCAACACTCGTTATTTCGCCATCCTGACGAACGCGCATGGCGTGGTGGTCGATGTCAACGGCCACATCGACCGCAGCGACCGGCGCGCCGATCTGATCACGCGCATCGGCGTGGACCTCTCGGAGTCCTCGGTCGGCACCACGGCGATATGCGCCGCGCTGAGCGAACGGCAACCCGTCTGGTTGCACCGTGGCGAGCATTTTTTCGCCGACACCTCGGTGTACAGCTGTGCCGGCGCACCCGTTTTCGGGCCGGACGGCGCGTGCGTGGGCATGCTCGACCTGACCGGCATCGAAGCCATCGAGCGCCCTGAATTGCGTCACCTGGTGGCGCAGTCTGCGCGCAGCATCGAAAACGCGCTGATGCTGCGCCAGCCCCACAGCCTCATGGTGCGGCTGAACTGGCCGGGGCGTGCGCTCGGCGATGAGACCGACGGACTGGTCTGCCTCGACGCCGATGGCTGGGTCACGGGCGCCAACCCCACCGCGCGGCAGATGGCCTCGCAACTCGGCGCCGCGAACCGGGACCGGGTGCATGGCAGCGAGGTGTTTGCAATGCCTTTCGAGATGCTGTTCGACGCCAGCCGCAAATCCGGGCAGTCCATGGAGGTGCCCCTGTGGTCCGGCTTGCGCCTGCAGGCGATCGCCCAGCGCAGTGGCAGTGCCCCGACGACCGCACCGGTGACCGGCCCGGTACAACTCAAGGACGTTGAAATCGCCATGATCCGCAGAGCCGTGGCCGACGCCCGCGGCAACGTCCAGCAGGCAGCGCGCGCACTGGGCATCAGTCGCGCCACGGTCTATCGCAAGCTCGGCCGGCGCCCGCCGGCGCCTTGAAGACGACGGATGAAAAGCGCCTTGAAAGTTCTGGCTTGCAGCGCTGCGGGATGGGTGTTTTCTGCCGCCTGCCTGGCGGGTGAGGTGCAGGTGGCGGTGGCCGCCAATTTCGCCGCGCCGATCAAGGCGGTGGCCGCCGTGCTGGAGAAAACCACCGGCCACACCATCAGGCTCACGCTGGGCGCCAGCGGCAAGCTGGTCGCCCAGATCCGCAATGGCGCCCCGTTCGACCTGCTGCTGGCCGCCGACACCCAGGGCCCCGCCCTGCTTGAGAAAGACGGGCTGACCCAGCCTGGCAGCCGCTTCACCTACGCCACGGGCACGCTGGTGCTGTGGTCGGCCGATGCCACCCGGGTCGATGCCCGGGGCGAGGTGCTCAGGAGCGGCAATTTCCGCAAGCTGGCCTACGCCAGCCCCAAGGTCGCTCCTTACGGCGCCGCCGCCGTGCAAGTGATGGACCGGCTGGGTCTGCAGGCCGCCCTGGCACCGAAGCTGGTGCAGGGTGAAAGCATCGGCCAGACCTTTGCCTTTGTGCAGACCGGCAACGCCGAACTGGGCTTCGTCGCGCTGTCGCAGGTGCAGCAGGGCGGGCAGCTGAAGGGCGGTTCGATGTGGGTGATTCCGCAATCCCTGTACGAGCCGATTCGCCAGGACGCGGTGGTGCTGCGGCGTGGCGCGTCCAACGAAGCGGCCCAGGCCCTGATGCAGTTGCTGAAAAGTCCGGCCATCAAGGACCTGATCCGGTCCTACGGCTACGCCGCCTGACCGCTCATCGACCATGGGCCTGCTCACCCCGTCCGACCTTCAGGCGATCGGCCTGACGCTGCGCGTCGCCGCGCTCACCACGCTGGTCCTGCTGCTGCTGGGCACGCCGCTGGCCTGGTGGCTGGCCCGCACGCAATCCTGGCTGAAGAAGCCTGTGGGCGCGCTGGTGGCCCTGCCCATCGTGCTGCCGCCGACCGTGCTGGGCTTCTACCTGCTGGTGCTGATGGGGCCGCAGGGCGCGGTGGGCCAATGGACGCAGGCGCTCGGCCTGGGCTTGCTGCCGTTCAGCTTCACCGGGCTGGTGGTGGCCTCGGTGTTGTATTCGCTGCCGTTCATGGTGCAGCCGGTGCAGAACGCGATGGAGGCGATGGGCACCCGCCCGCTGGAGGTCGCCGCCAGCCTGCGCGCCTCGCCGCTGGACAGCTTCTTCAGCGTGGTGCTGCCCCTGTGCCGGCCGGGCCTGGTCACCGGCTCCATCATGGCGTTCGCCCACACCGTGGGGGAGTTCGGCGTGGTGCTGATGGTGGGCGGCAACATCCCCGGGGTCACGCGCGTGATTTCGGTGCAGATCTATGACCACGTCGAGGCCATGGAGTACGGCGACGCGCACCGGCTGGCGGCCGTGATGCTGGGCTTTTCCTTTGCCGTGCTGCTGGCGCTGCACCTGTACAACGGCCGACAGCGCAGGGGCACGGCCGAATGACCGGCGCGCCGCCACTTTCGCACGCACTTGAGGAACCTGTTGCCGGTCTGCGGGTTCAGGCGTCCCTGCAGCGCGCAGGCTTCAGCCTGGATATCGATCTGGCGCTGCCCGGCGCTGGCATCACGGCGCTGTTTGGTCCGTCGGGCTCCGGCAAGACCACCGTGCTGCGCATGATCGCCGGCCTGGAGCCGCTGGCGCGGGGTCGCGTGGGCGTGCAGGGCGAGATCTGGCAGGACAGCGCCAGTGGCCTTTTTCGCCCGGTGCACCAGCGCGCCGTCGGTGTCGTTTTTCAGGAGGCCAGCCTGTTCGGCCACCTGAGCGTGCAGGACAACCTGAAGTTCGGCTTCAGGCGCACGCCGCTGGCGCAGCGTCGGCATGGCTGGGACCACGGGCTGAAACTGCTGGGCATCGACCACCTGCTCCAGCGCTGGCCGCACGAGTTGTCGGGCGGCGAACGCCAGCGCGTCGCGATCGCCCGGGCGCTGGCCACCAGCCCGCGCCTGCTGCTGATGGACGAGCCGATGGCGGCACTGGACGCCGCGCGCAAGGCCGAGATCCTGCCCTGGCTGGAGGGGCTGCAAAGGGCGCTGGACATCCCCGTGATCTACGTCAGCCATGCCATCGACGAAGTGGCGCGTCTGGCCGACCATCTGGTGCTCCTCGACGCGGGCCGGGTCACTGCCAGCGGCCCAACGCCCGAGCTGCTGACCCGGCTGAATCTGCCGCTGGCGCAAGGCGACAGCGCCGCCGCCGTGATCAGCGGCCGGGTGCAGGGGCATGAGCCCGGCTTTCACCTCACGCGGGTTGATTTCGCCGGAGGCAACCTGCAGTTCGTCAGCCCCGCCCGCCAGCCGGCGCGGCCTGTCGGGCAGGCCGTGCGCCTGCGGGTCCAGGCGCGCGACGTGAGCCTGACCTTGACGCGCCAGGCCGACACCAGCATCCTCAACCTGCTGGCGGCCACCGTGGCGGAGTTGCGCGAAGACAGCCCCGGCTACGTGATGGTCGCGCTGGATGCGGGGGGCACCCGCCTGCTGGCGCGCATCACGCGGAAGTCGGCCGATGCGCTGCAGTTGCTTCCGGGACGCGCGGTGTTTGCCCAGGTCAAGGGCGTGGCGCTGCTGGACTAGAAACGCCTCAAGGCTGCCTGAATCCGAACCGGCTGAACACGGCTTGCCCAGATGGTGCCAGCAAAGCACGCGAAAACTCGCTCGCTGCCTGCGGCGCACCGGTGCGCACCGTCACGCCATAGGCAGCGCTCACCTGCAGTTCCGGTGGAATCTCCACGATCTTCAGGCGTGGCACTTCTTTTTGCGCAGAAACAGCATTGGTGCAATAGGTCAGAAACACATCGGCCTGGCCCTGGTCCATGACCCAGGCGTAGGTGCCGCGCCCAGCCGGCGGCTTGGGCGAATCCGCGCCGCCAGTGAGCTTGAGCGCCTTGGCTTCCAGCCGGGCCGTGGCCCCAGGTTGCAACGCGTCGGCCTTGCCGAAGAGCGCCCAGGCGTAGTCGCCCGCCGGGTCGGCCTTCGGGGTGGAAATGCCTACGCGGACCTCGGGCCGCAACATCGTCGCCAGCAACGTGGCCGGCGTGGCAGTGATCGCGTCGCTGGTCAGCGCACACAGGGCGTTGCGCGTGAACACGACGGGCACCTGCCAGCCCCCGCGGGCCGCCAGGCGTTGGGGATGATCAATGTCCGCCGAGGCAAATACCTGTGCGGGCTCACCTTTTTCAATGCGCTCACGCAGCAGGCCTGAGGCGCCGAAGGTCAGTGAGATCTTCTGGCCCGTGCGCGCCTCATGCTCGCTGGCAATGGCGGTCAGCACTTCGCGCAGGCTGCCGGCCGCATAGACAAGCACCGCAGCACCAGTCGCCTCAGCGGCCACGGGGGTCTTGCCCGCGCTGCCACAGCCCGTCAGTCCCAGCGCGACCATGGCCAGCACCGCGCACTTTCCCGTCATGACCATGGCCCAGCCTCACTTGGTCGCGTTGGGGAAAAACAGTTGCTCGCCGCCGATCTTGTAGCCGGCGATTACGTTCTGGCCGGTGGGTGACACCACCCAGTCCACGAACTTCTGCGCGTCCGCCGCCTTCACATGGGGGTGCTTGGCCGGGTTGACCACCATCACACCATACTGGTTGAACAGCTTGTTGTCGCCTTCCACGAGCACGGCCAGGTCGGCGCGGTTCTTGAAGTTGAGCCAGGTGCCCCGGTCGGCCAGCACGTAGCCCCCGACGGAAGCCGCCATGTTGAGCGCCGGCCCCATGCCGCAGCCACACTCCTTGTAGCCGCTGCCCTTTTTGTCCGCCAGGCCGGCCTGGTTCCAGAAGCGCAGTTCGGCGGCGTGGGTGCCGCTTTTGTCGCCGCGCGAAATGAAGGTGCCGTTGGCGGCACTGATCTTCTTCAGCGCCGCGACGATGTCATTGCCTTTCGTCGCAACCGGGTCCCCTTTGGGCCCGATCAGCACGAAGTCGTTGTACATGACCGGGTAGCGCTTGACGCCAAAGCCTTCGGCCACGAACTTTTCCTCGGCCACCTGGTCGTGCACGAACACCACATCAGCGTCACCACGGCGCGCCGTGTCCAGCGCCTGCCCGGTGCCCAGGGCCACCACCTTGATGTCGATGCCACTGGCCTTCTTGAACTCCGGCAGCAGGTAGCTGAACAGGCCCGACTGCTCGGTCGAGGTCGTCGAGGACATGACGATGGACTGCGCCTGCGCGGCCGATGATGCTATTACTACAATAGCTAACAATGACCATTTCACGCTGGGATGATGGCTAAAACGCTTGAAAACGCTCATGGAAGCTCTCCTTTGACAAACAAATGGGCGGCCGGGTACTGCGTTTGAAGCAGCGGGCCATTGAAAAATTGATCCACGGACAGGTCGGCCAGCAAGCGGCCGTGCTCCAGGTACATCACGCGGGTGGCCAGGCGTTTGACCTGGCCCAGGTTGTGGCTGGCAAAGACGAGTGAAATGGGCCCGTCCCCGGTGTGGCCGGGCATGGCGCCGGTGGTGAACTCCGACACGAGGGTCTCGACCTCGTGCTTGGCGCGCGGGTCCAGGCTGGCCGTGGGCTCGTCGAGCAGCAGCACCTCGGGACGGCTGGCCCACGCGCGCGCCAGCGCCAGACGCTGCTGCTGCCCGCCGGAAAGGTTCTTCGCGTTGCGCCCGGCCAGGTCCGTCATGCCGAAGCGCGCCAGGGCCTCGGCGGCGCGCGTACGGGCCTCCGACCAACCCAGCCCCCCCAGCCAGAGGCCGATCGCAATGTTGTTGCGCACCGTGGTGCGCAGCATGTGCGGGCGCTGGAACAGCAGGGCCTGGCGGGCACCCGCATCGCGCACAATGCGCCCGGCTACGGGCTCCAGCAGGCCGTTGAGCAGGCGCAGCAAGGTGCTCTTGCCGCAGCCGTTGGCGCCGACCAGCGCGACCCGTTCGCCCGGCTGGATCTGCAGCGTCACACCCGCGAGTGCCTGGACCGGGCCGAGCCGCACGCCGACGTCGCGCAAGTCGAACAGTGGGGGCGTGCCTGTTGAGGGTTGTCGGGCCGCCACCACGGCTGCCGTGCTGGCGCCTGTCAACACCGTCAAAGCCTGGGGACCACCAAATTCGTCGCGCTTCATGCTGCCAGTGCCGGGCTCAGTCCGACCGTGCCGCCATCGAGCCGCTCCCGCCAGCGCCGCAGCCCGGAGATCAGGGCGTTCAACAGCAGCACTACCGCCAGCAAAATCAGCCCGAGCGCCAGCGCCAGCGGCAGGTCGCCCTTGCTGGTTTCCAGCGCGATCGCGGTGGTCATGACCCGCGTGAAGCCGTCAATGTTGCCGCCGACAATCATCACCGCGCCCACTTCCGAGATGGCCCGGCCGAAGGAGGCGATCAGCACCGTCAGCAAGGCATAACGCTCGTCCCAGGCCAGCAACAGGCCACGCAAACCCGTGCGTGCGCCCAGCGAGCGCAGTTGCTCGCCGTGGGCGCGCTCGGCGTCTTCCACGGTCTGTCGGGTCAGCGCGGTGACTACAGGGACCACGAGTACGACCTGCGCCAGCACCATGGCCTTGAAGCTGAACATCCAGCCCAGGAAGCCCAGCGGGCCGGTGCGTGACAGCAACAGGTACACCAGCAGCCCCACCACCACCGAAGGCAGCGCCAGCAGCGTGTTGAGCAAGGTCAGCACCGCGTCGCGCCCGGCGAAACGTGCCACGGCCAGCCACGCCCCGAGCATCAGCCCGAGTCCACAGGCGATGGCGCAGGCCGTCGCGCTGACCGCGAGCGAGCGGCCGACGATGGTCCAGAGCCCTGCGTCGAACGAGGTGATCAGCGACAGCGCGGTGCTGGCGCTTTCAGAAAACGTGGACATGGCGCAGGTAAGGGGCGGTCGGCATGGATCGGGTATCGTAGGCACCCGATCAATTCCCCGCGATATGTTCCGCCGTGCATAGGGTCCAGCTCCATTACACACTCACGCGCGACGCCAGCGCAGCGCTGGTGCGCCACCCGCTGATCGACCTGCTGCAGGCCGTGGACGCCCAGGGCTCGATTTCGGCGGCGGCGCGCGCGCTCGGCTTGTCCTACCGCCACGTCTGGGGCGAGCTCAAGCGCTGGGAGGATGAACTCGGTAACGAGTTGATCGTCTGGGAAAAAGGCCAGTCGGCGCGGCTGTCGGAGTTTGGCGCCAAGCTGATGTGGGCCGAGCGCCAGGCACAGGCGCGCCTCAGCCCGCAGATCGAAGCCCTGCGCGCCGACCTGGAGCGCGCCTTCGCGGTGGCCTTCGACCCGGCAGCCCATGTGCTTGCGCTTTACGCCAGCCACGACGATGCCCTGCCCGCCCTGCGTGCCCATGCCGCGCAGCAGGCCAATCTGCACCTGGACATCCGCTTCACCGGAAGCGTGGATGCGATTGCCGCGCTTAATGAAGGCCGCTGCATCCTGGCGGGCTTTCACTCCCTGGCCCAGCCCGCGCCAGACTCCATGACCGCGCGCGCCTACCGGCCGCTGCTACAGCCCGGCCTGCACAAGATCATCGGCTTCGGGCGGCGTACGCAGGGGCTGATGGTGGCGCCGGGCAACCCGCTCGGCCTGCGCTCGCTGGCGGATGTGGCGCGCCTGCGCGCGCGCTTCGTCAACCGGCCCCTGGGCTCGGGCACGCGGGTGCTGCTCGACGACCTGCTGCAGGGTGCCGGGCTGGGTGCGCAGGACCTTTCGGGCGATGCGCTGACGGAACCCTCGCACGCGGCCGTGGCGCAAGCCATTGCGGCGGGCGCGGCCGATACCGGCCTGGGCATCGAACTGGCCGCCCGTTCACGCGGTCTCGATTTCGTGCCGCTGGCGCGGGAGGACTACCACCTGGTCTGCCTGAAGTCGGCGCTGGAGCAGCCCGCCATCCAGGCGCTGCGGCAGGTGCTGCGCCACCCCGACTGGCAACAGCAGATGGCCGCACTCGCCGGCTACGAGGCGGCGCACTGCGGCGAGGTGCTGTCACTGCGCGAAAGGCTGCCCTGGTGGCGTTTTCAGAAGAAAAAGACACCTTCCCCAGCGTCAGATGGACGTTAGAAGCTATTATTTCAGGAGCGATCAGCTCGCGCCTAGATGGCGCAGGACCGGAAGCCGACGAAGGTCTCGTCTTCGCCCGGCGCACTGAAACCGCGAAACTTCGGGTGCTTCATGCGCCCGCGCGTCGCCCAGGACGCGCCGCGTTGCACCCGCGCCTTGCCGAAGTGCGGCACCGAGTAGGCCACCCACGGGTCCGGCGTGAAACCCGGATAGGGCTGGAAGCGGCTGGCGGTCCATTCATGCACATCGCCCCATCTGAAGCCGCGTCGTGCGGCGCTGTGCGCGGCGATTTCCCATTCGACCTCATCGGGCAGCCGCCGGCCCGCCCAGCGGCACCAGGCGTCGGCCTCCCACCAGTTCACATGCGTGGCCGGATGATGGCCGGCCAGCCGCACCGGCTGGCCAAAACGCATCTGCAGCACGGCGCCGGCGCCGCCGAAACGCGCCACGCCGATCTGCTCCACATGGCGCGGCCCGCGCCGCCCGCCGCTGACCTGCGCATCCTGCAGCCAGGCCCAGCCCTCAGGGTGCCAGAGCGCTTGACAGTCGTATCCGCCGTCGTCGACAAATTCGACGAACTGCGACCAGCTCACGGGTTGCGCATCGATCTCGAACTCGGGCACGTTCACAGGGTGCGCCCACTTTTCATTGTCAAAAACAAAACCGCCGGGCGTCGAGCCCAGCTGCCACCGCGTCGCTGGCACCCCCAGCGGTTCGCGCAAGCCCGCAATCAGCGGCGCCTCCAGCGCCAGCGACACACCCAGCGTCTGCGCCAGAACCACCATTCGCTCGCCGACCTGATCTTCATGGAACAGCGCGAGGCGGTAGAAATACAGCGCGTCGTCGTTCTCCGGCGTCCTGGCCAGCAGGTCCAGCGTGGTCTCCAGCGTCTCGAGCAGCCAGCCGCGCGTGGCGGTGAAGTCCGGCCCGGCGGGTCCGCGCTCCTGTCGCCCGTCGCCACGGGAAGGCCCCCACCAGAAATCGGCGTGGGGCTCGATCGAGGCCAGACGCACCGGCTTTGACGGGCAGTCACTGCCCAACCCAATCTGTGTGTTGCGGGCAATCCAGGCTTCGGCAAACCAGCCGGTGTGCCCGGCCAGCCACAGGGGTGCTGCGCCGCTTGACGCCGGCGTACCAGCCCGTTCTGGGGCGCGGCCTGCGGTTTCGTGGGCGGCCAGCAGCCGCAGGGTGTGATTGCGCGCGTCGATCAGCGCCAGCGAGAGCGCGTCGCGCCCGGCCTGGCGCATGACGGGCGACTCGATATCGGGAGTGTTCTGGTCTTGCACGGATGGCCCTGTACTCACGCCCCGATTATTGGCGCTGAATCCGGTCGGCCGGGCGTGGATCAGCAAATACCTCGTTTACCCTAGGTTCGACGAATTTCAACACCTGTCAAAGTTTTTTCATGCGCCAGAACCGGCCTGCCGACCATAGAATCCCCCATCCTGCGCCAACCCAGCGTGGATAACGACGGCCGCCTGCCCACGGCCTTAATCATTTGACGGAGACACCATGCCCTTTCTGTTATCCCTGTCCCGACGCATCGACGGATTCACCGAGTTCATCGGGCGCTCGGTCGCCTGGCTCGTGCTGGCCGCCGTGCTGATCAGCGCCACCAACGCCGTGGTCCGCAAGGTGTTCAACGTCGGCTCGAACGCGTTCCTGGAAATCCAGTGGTACCTGTTTGCCGCCGTGTTCCTGCTGGCGGCCGGCTACACGATGATGCGCCAGGAACATGTGCGCATCGATGTGATTTCGGGCCGCTTTTCCAAG
>Ga0209254_10002693_pt1 | contig 16183 bp, 11 predicted proteins | sample FrelakmetDIP11DI_FD_187148 | JGI IMG/M metagenome (GOLD analysis project Ga0209254, IMG submission 187148) | Freshwater lake sediment microbial communities from the University of Notre Dame, USA, for methane emissions studies - DIP11 DI (SPAdes)... | ecosystem: Environmental > Aquatic >... | reverse complement strand
GGAAACAAGATGTCTGTCACCGAACTCAAGTGGCCTGAATCTTGCTGGGGAAATATGTAATCCCGTTAAAAAACGGGCTTTTGGTACGAGTTTTGTATGCTTTCTTTACGATCCGGAAGAGAGGCCGTCAGGATGTTTACTCCGGCCGGAGTGATGACGGAATCTTGAGGGGGAAAACATATGAAAAAACTCATCCTGCTCCTAATGATCATGATCCTAGTGATCTTCTACCTGGGATGAAGGGGAGAATGGCCATGAGTCGATGGAAAGCCGTCCTGGCCGGGTGCTGTTGCCTGGCCGTGTGTTCCGACGGATTGTCCGCCAGGAGATCTTCGAGGCAGTCAAAGCAGGAGGCCGGACCCGGTTGTCCCATAGGGGTATGACATAAATACAAACGATATTTGTAACCATGTAATATGTAACGTATAATTTAATTACATTAATATTTAATTACATGTATCAACTAGCTTTTTTCTTCCTATGAAGCCTTTTTGTGCTCTCCGGCGTTCTATTTTAGGGCATGCGATTAGTGGTAAACTGCTGTTTTGGGGACTTGCGAAGAGGAGGACAAGAATGTTCCGAACAAAAATGATCATAACAGCTGCCGCGCTTCTCATAGCTTGGGCCGGCCTTTCCGCCTCGCCTCTCTCCGGGCAGGAAACCGCCCCGCCCGAGGCCGTCGCGGTCCGCGTCTGGGACTCCGACCGATTCGTCCCCGACCTCAAGCTCGAGGACTTCGAGCTCACCGAAGACGGCCAGCCCCAATCGCTCCAAGCCATGTACCTCGTCCGCAAGAACGCGATCGAGCGGCGGGAGGGCGGCCCGGATCTCCAGCCCAACGTCTCCCGCAAGTTTTTCTTCATGTTCCAGATGTTCGACTACAGCCCCAAGCTGGCCGAGGCCATCCGGCATTTCTTCGACCGGGTCTTCCAGCCGGGCGACTCCCTGGAGGTTCAGACGCCGATGCACGTCTACCGGCTCACGCCCCAGGCCCTGGCCCAGGCGTCCAAGGACGTCGTGGCCCAGGACATGATCGACAAGGTCAAGAAGGACGTCACGGCCGGGAATTCCCTGTACCGCCGCCTTCTCGGCGAGCTCAAGAGATGCATCCGGGCCTTGGAAGGGACCCAGTCCATGGCCCAGATCGGGGAGGAGGGCGGTGACGAAACCACCGGCTTCCCGAACGAGCTCATCCTGTCCTGGTACCGCGACTCCCTCATCAAGATGGAGAGCCTCCGGGCCGTGGACGAAAAGCGGATCCTGGCCTTCGCCCAGTCGCTGAAGAAACAGGACGGCCAGAAGTTCGTCTACTTCGTCTACCAGCGGGAGTTCCGCCCGGAGATCAGCTCCAGCCTTCTCCAGACGGCCTTGGCCAACACCCCGGACCAGCCCCAGGTCATCGCCTATGTCCAGGAGCTTTTCGAGCTGTACAGCCGCAACGTCTCCCTGGACCCCGACCGCGTCCAGAAGGCGTTCGCCGACGCGGGGATCAATTTCAATTTCCTGTTCATGAACCGGAACGCGGAAACCTATTCCGGGATCGTCATGCGCGAGCAGTCCGAGGACGTGTACAAGGCGCTGAGCAGGATCGCCGTCAATTCCGGAGGGACGATCGACTCCTCCCCGAACCCGGCCTCCTCGATCATCAAGGCCTTGAACGGCTCGGAGTCGTATTACCTGCTGTATTATTACCCCGCGTCACGGGCCGGTGACGATGCCTTCAAGAAGATCGAGGTCAAGATCAAGGGGAAAACGTATCGGGTCGTGTCCCGCCAAGGCCGCTACTGATTCATCCTCGGCCGGGCCCGTTCGGCCGGGCATTATTTTTAATCCGAAAGCTTTCCATTTTTTTGGATAAATCCAATAATTTGGATGAAATCAAATTAATCACCATTCAAATCCGCCTCCTAAATAACTGATAATATTATAATTAAAGTCGTTTTCTACGTTGGCATGTAAATTGCTAACAATTAAAGCGCGCTATGAGTGCAATTGCTTATCGCAACACGAAACATGAGGAGGTGAGAATTAACCGTAGTCTTGCTGAAAAGGGAATGGCTGGAGCGGCCGCCCGCTCCCGGGTTTTTGGAATGCACACAATTTTAGGAGGACATGTGAAAAAGGGTTTAATCGTTGTATTCGTTCTGCTCATGTCCGTTTCCCTGATGGCCCAGATCAGAACCGGGAACATCTACGGCAAGGTCACCGACACGGAAGGCACCGCTCTTCCGGGCGTCACCGTGACTCTGTCGGCGGCGATCCTGGCCCCGGTCACGGCCATCACCGGCGAAACGGGCGCATTCCGCTTTCCGGCCCTCGCGCCGGCCGGCGATTACGCGCTGAATGCCGAGCTGACCGGCTTTAAAAAAGCCACCAAGTCCGGCATCATCGTCACGATCGGCACCAACGTCGAGATCAACCTCGTGCTGGAGATCGGACGGCTGGAAGAGGAAGTGACGGTCGTGGCCGTCACCCCCGTCGTCGACGCCAAGAAGACGACCGAGTCCGTCAACATCACCAGGACCGAGCTGCAGTCCCTCCCCTCGGGCCGTGACCCGTGGGTCGTCCTGGGCATGGCTCCCGGCATCCTGCTGGACCGCCAGAACGTCGGCGGCAGCGAGTCCGGTTCGCAGTCCGGGTTCGTGGCCAAGGGCGACTCGACCCAGTACCAGGGCATCCAGCCCGGCGGCAACAACCTCTGGACGATGGACGGGATCGACATCGGCGACCCGGCCGCCATCGGTTCGACCTCGTACTATGACTTCGACACGTTCGAGGAAATGAACATCACCACCGGCGGCGCGGATGTGTCCCTCCAGACCGGCGGCGTCGCCGTCAACCTGGTCACCCGCCGCGGCGGCAACAAGACGAACCTGGCCGGCCGTTTCTACCTGACCGACAACTATTTCCAGGGCACCAACATCACCGACGAGATCACGGCGGCCGGATATAAGGAAGCCAAGATCCAGCAGATCAAGGACTACGGCGTGAACGCCGGCGGCCCGATCTTCAAGGACAAGCTGTGGTGGTGGGCCGGCTACGGCGTCAATGACATCTTCACCTACGGCATAACGGGCGCCAAGAACCAGGGCATGTTCAACAACTACAACCTCAAGTTCAACGCCCAGATCATCACCAACAACCGGCTGGAACTCCAGGTCATCTCCGGCGGCAAGGAACTGTACGGACGGAACGCCGGCATCGCCAAGGACGTGGGCGACCACCAGACCGGTAAGTATCACTGGGGCAGCCCCATCGTCAAGATTCAGGACGAGCATATCTTCGGCAGCAATTTCTTCGTCGCCCTGAAGTATTCCTTCAACGACACCGGTTTCAAGTGGGCGCCCATCAACGACGAGACCTACTCCAAGGCCGTCATCTACGACGTGAACCTGGCCAAGTACACCAACGGCTCCTGGGGCGGCTACTTAGCCTCCCGGCCGCGCAACAACTACCAGGCCACGGCCACCTACTTCAACGACAACCTGTTCGGCGCGGCCCACGAGATGAGGGCAGGCGTGGAATTCTCCCACAAGGAAGCCGGCCATCAGTGGGGCAACTTCCAGGACTTCCAGATCAACATCAACTATGCCACGGCCCAGATCGACCTGAACGCTGACGGGAAAAAAGACATTCCCACCGGCTATAAGCGGTTCGCCTTCAACCGGGCCGGCATGGACGGCTTGAACGCCGTTGATCAGATCGCCGGCTACTTCTCCGACACGATCTCGGCCGGCAATTTCACCTTCCTGCTCGGCCTGCGCTATGACCGGCAGACCCCCAAGTCCTCGGCCTTCACTCTGCCCGCGGTCCTGGTCAACAGCGCCTCCTGGAATGCGGCCGTAGATCCCACGTTCCAGACCGAGCTCGACCGGATCCTGCCCGGCATCGACGTCCAAGAGGTCAAACCCGACCTCGCTTGGAACACCTGGTCGCCCCGCGTGGGCCTGACCTGGGACATCACCGGCGACGGCAAGACCATCGCCAAGATTTCGGCCGCCCAGTACGGCGACGTGATGACCACCAGCTACGGCGGTTACGGTCAGCCCCTGGGACTCGGCGGGAACATGATCTTCTGGTGGAAGGACAACGGCAACGGCCTATTCGAATCGACCGAGGCCTACTGGCTCTATCCGGCTACGCATCCCATGAAGTACCAGCCCTACAGCGTCTTCACCGGCGGCACCTTTAGCGCAAACTGGGAAACGGGCTACGCCGCCGGTATGTGGAGCGGCTACGACCCCTACGACCCCACCGCGCTCGACTACACCACGCAGCTCTACATCTTCGACAAGAAGTCCTCTTCCAAGACCCAGGAACTCATGCTCACCCTGGAACGGGAGCTCCTGCCCGACTTCGGCGCTTCCGCCATCTTCAGCATGAGAAAGTTCACCGACTGGGAATGGTTTGTTCCCTATTATCCCGATACGGGACAGATGATCGACAGCCCCGACTGGTATGTCGAGAACGGCACGGTCCCGGCCGAGGTCGGCGGCCACTCCACCGGCGGAGCGGCGGGCCGCCCCTGGTACACCCTGGGGGATCTCTACGACACGCTCGGACCCACGGATTACTGGTACGTCAAGGACAGCGGAACCGCCTACACCACCTGGTGGGGCCTCGACCTCATCCTGACCAAGAGACTGTCCAACAAGTGGATGCTGAGCGCCAATGCCACCTTCAGCGGCAACAAGGCCTACTGGGGCAACTCCTACGTTGACCCCACCAACAAGTGGGCCTTTGACGGACAGCCCTACATGAGCGCCCAAGGCAGCCTGAGCGGCAAGCCCTACGACGTCCAGATGTATTCGACCTGGATGTTCAAGATCGGCGGCCTCTACCAGCTGCCCTTGGACTTCAACCTGTCCGGCTTCTTCAGCGCCCGCGAAGGCTACCGCGTCGCCAACTACTTCTGGATCTACGACTCCACCTCCTCGCACCTCGACTCCGCGGCTCAGATCTACACCCAGCCCACCAATGACGACAAGCTGGACGCCTTCTACGAGCTGACCCTCCGCCTGGAGAAGATGGTCAAGATCGGCGACGGCAGACTGTACTTCATGGCCGACATGTTCAACGTGATCAACTCCGCGCACATCATCGCCACCTACAACGCCTATATGGGCGACTATGACGTGGCCACCGGCGATTGGTGGGAAAACCCCACGAACAGGAAGATCGGCGCATTCCTGAACCCCAGAATCATTAGGCTCGGAGTTCGTTTCGAGTTCTAATTCCCCGCTGCAGCAGAAGCTCGAAAGCCCGTCCCGGCGCAAGCCGGGACGGGCTTTTTTTTATCATCTTTATGCTATAATGCCCTTGGAAGGAGTTCGAACATGTCCAAGAGAGCAATCGTCGGAATCATCGGCCTGGCGCTGGGCCTGTGGCTCGCCGCCGATTACGGGTTTTCCCAGGCCTATGCCGGCAAGGGCCGGATCAAGGGCACGGTCACGGACGAGAGCGGTTCCCCCCTGGAGGGAGTGAGGGTCAAGCTGTTCCATGAGAGCTCCTCCTCCGGTTTCGAGACCAAGTCGGACAGCTACGGCCGGTGGGAGGCCAATTTCATCCGCGGCGGGCAGTGGCGGATGGAATTCTCCAAGACCGGGTACGAATCCCGGCAGGATTTCGCCGTCGTCTCCGAGGCGGGCAAGCCCCTGACGGGAACGACCGTCCTCAAGAAAGTCGAGGGGCTGGTCCTGAGCGACGACCTGATGAAGCTCCTGGACGAGGCCAATGTGCTCTTCAATGACGGCAAGGTCGACGAGGCCCGGGCCGCGTACGAGAGGCTCCTCGTGGAGAATCCCGACGCCTACATCCTGAACATCAACATCGGCAACTGCTATTTCAAGAAAAAAGAGTACGACCCGGCCATCGTGAGCTACCTCAAGGTCCTGGACAAGGACCCCAAGTATGTCAGAGCCCTGGTCGCCCTGGGGAACGCCTACACCAACAAGGACGAGGGCGACAAGGCCATGGAGTACTATTCCCAGATCGACAGCGCCCAAGTCGACGAAGTCGACGTCCTGTACAATATCGGCGTGGGCTTCTACAAGGCCGGCAAGCCGGCCGACGCCCTGAAGTACTTCCAGCGGTCGGTCGAGCTCAATGCCGCCTACGCGGACGGGATCTATTACCTGGGCTTGTGCTACCTGAACATCCAGGACAATCCGGCGGCCATCGCCACCTTCGAAAACTACCTGAAGGCCGACCCGGATTCCGAGCGGGCCGGGCAGGTCAAGGGCTTCCTGGAATATCTCAGGAAGAAATAGTGTCCGCCCGCGCTTCGGCCGGCCCCGCCCGCCGCAGGGCGGGGAGGGGCGTCGGCCCGCTGATCTCCCTGGGCCTTCTCGTCTTGGCCCTGGCCGGCTGCTCCTCGACGCCGGCCGCCGACCTCGACCCGGACAGCCGGACGTTCCTCGAAACGGCCCGGCTGATCATGTCCGGGGAGGAAAAGGAGATCTTCCGCCACCTCCCGGACCCGGCCTCGCGCCGGGAGTTCATCCGGGAGTTCTGGGACAAGCGGGACCCCGACCCCGACACCCCGGAGAACGAGTTCCAGACCGAATTCCTGGACCGGGTGGATTACGCCAGAAAGCATTTCGGGGAGGGCGGCCGCGGCTGGAACTCGGACCGGGGCCGGATCTACATCTACCTCGGCCCGCCGGACAAGACCGAGGAGTTCCAGGCCGTCAAGCTCCAGGGGGAGGAGAGGCAGAGGCCCGTCCAGTGGTGGTTCTACTACCGCTACAACCTCGGGTTCCAGTTCATCGACCGCTATGAGAACGGCAAGTACATCCTGGATTCCTATGAGGGGGAATTCACCCTGGCCCTCAAGCAGGCCGAGCTGGGCTATTTCGGCCGGACGAGCGAGGACAACCTCCGGTTCCAGGACTTCGAATTCCGGTACGACCGGACGGCCCGACAGGGGACGATCTCCCTCCCGGTCAAGTCCTTCCGCTTCAAGGCCGAGGACGGCCTGCTCAAGGCCGAGCTGGACTTCACCCTGTTCATCTACGAGGTCGGCCGTCCCGCCCGGGAGAAGGTCGAGCGGCGGGGGAGCCTGGCCCGGTCCGAGGAGGAGATGGCCCGGCTGAAGAGGCTGGACTTCGTTTTTCCCCTGGACATCGGGCCGGGCAACCATTACGTCGATATCGTCGTTTCGAGTAGTGGCGTGCTGAACAAGACCCGGAAGATCTTCAAGGTCAAGTCGTGACGAGGCGGTGAACATGAGGCGCTACCCTGTCGTAGGAATCCTCATCCTGGCCCTGAGCCTGGCCTCGGGCCTGCCGGGCCAGACGGCGGCCCGGAAGAAGCCCAAGCCCAAGCCCTTTGACGCCAAGGCGGCCGAGGCGGCCCTGGACCCGACCTACCAGAATTTCCTCAAGATCACGACCTATCTCATCCACCCCGTGGAGAAGGACGTCTTCCTGAAATTGACCTCCAACCGCGACCGGGACGTGTTCATCGAGTCGCTCTGGAAGCAGAGGGACCCCACGCCCGGCACCCCGGAGAACGAGTACCGGACCGAGATCTTCAAGCGCTTTCAATACGTCAACCAGTTCTTCTCGCGCGGGACGACCCGGCAGGGCTGGCAGACGGACAAGGGCCGGATCTACATGATCCTCGGCGCTCCGGTCAGCAAGGAGTATTTCCACGAGCTGGGGGTCATCCCCTCCGAAGTCTGGTATTACTACGGCGACGCGGCCAAGCAGCTGCCTCCCTACTTCGGGATCCTGTTCTTCCAGAAGGGGGGGGTGGGCGACTACCGCATGTACGACGCCCAGATGGACGGTCCGGCGGCCCTCCTCGAACAGCACCGGGACGACCCCGGGGGGATGGCCGACGGCTATTCGCTGTGGGAGAAGCTCTACGAGATCAACCCGGTCCTGGCCGACCTGTCCCTGTCCATGATCCCCGGCGAAACCTCGACGAATTTCCAGCCGTCGCTCCGGAACTACACCCTCCTGGCGGCCATCTACGAATCGCCCCTCAAGGACGTCAATCCGTCCTACGCCACCCATTTCTTCGACTACAAGGGCCTGGTCAGCACGGAATACATGACCAACATGATCGAGGCCCAGTCGATGGCGGCGGTCATCACCGACCCGGTCCTGGGCCTGCCCTTCGTCCATTTTTCCCTGGCGCCCCAGAAGGTCTCGGTGGATTACTACGAGCCCACGGAGCAGTACTTCTGCGTGTTCAAGCTGAGCGTCAGCCTCCGGCCGGCCGGGGCCAAGGAGCCGGTCCTCTACCAGTTCACCCGGGACCACTCGCTCTATTTCACCGCCGAGGAGATGGCGCGCGTCCGGGCGAACGGCCTGGCCTTCGAGGAGACCTTCCCGGTCGTCGAGGGGGACTACACCTTGTCCCTCCTTCTCCAGAACGAACAGGGCAAGGAGTTCTGCGTCGCGGAGAAGGCGGTCCGCGTCCCGGCGGCGAACGCCCCCCGGCTGGACCCTCCGCAGGTGGGCTACCAGGTGTCGACCTATCCGGCCGACGTCCAGCTGCCCTTCAAGCGCGGGGATAAGAAGCTCGTCGTCGACCCGAAGATGATGTTCGCCGTCCAGGACCAGGTCGTCGTGCACCTGGCCGCGCTCGATGTCCGTCCGGAGGACTGGCCCGAGACCGAGGTTCAAATCCTGCTGAAGGGTCAGAAGAAGGCCCCCGCGTTCCAGAAAATGGCGACCATCAAGCTGGCCGACTTCGCCTACCGGAAGGTCCAACCCTTGTCCCAGGCCATCCCGGTCCAAGCCCTGGCGGCCGATTACTACGACCTCAAAGTGGTCCTGGTCGGCCCGGGCGGCAAAGTCCTGGACGAGGAGACCGGGGGGTTCGGACTGGTCGCGGAACAGGCCATCGGCCATCCCGTGGCCAAGGCCAAGGGAGTCTCCCTGGCCAACAAGTTCATCTTCTACGACATCCGGGCCCAGCAGTATGATGCCATCGGTCGTCCGGCCGAAGCCGAGGCGGCCTGGGCCCAGGCCTTCGCCCTGAACCCGGGCTACCGGAACGGGGTCGTCAACTATGCGAACTTCCTGCTCAAGCAGAAGAAGTGGGACAAGGCCCTGGAGGTCGTGGGAAGCCTCAAGGGGGACGACAAGAGCCGCTTCGAATATTTCCTCGTCCGCGGTCTGGCCTTCATGAACAAGGGGGATTACTCCGCGGCCATCGGCAGCCTCCAGGAGGCCAACAAGATCTACAACAGCGATACGCGCCTGCTCAACGCCCTGGGCGCGAGCTACGTCAAGGCCGGCCAGCCGGAACAGGCCCTCGTTGCCTATCAGGCTTCCTTGAAGCTGAACAACAAGCAGGACGACATCCGGAAGATCGTCGAGGACCTGGAAAAAAACAAGTGAGCCTCCGGTTATAAGCCTTTTGTCCGGGGTCTGTCAGGATGCCGTTGCCGCGCCTGCTTGGCCTGGCCGTCGAAGCGCGGTTGTGATTTGATTCCTTTGGGCTTATAATAAATCCATCCTGGAGAGTGAGGGGTCCATGAACATCAAACGTCTTTGCTGTGTCGTCGCCGGACTGTCCGTCCTCGCCGCCGCCTGCACCACGGCCACCGTGGTCACCAAGGGCGGACCGACCATCGCCGAAGCCCAGGCCGTGGACAGCCAGGCCAAGTTCCGGATCGCGGTGTCCCGCTTCGAGAACAAGACCTACTACCCCGTATCCGAGGGCGCGACCGACATGCTGACCACGGCCCTGTTCCAGACGGGGCGGTTCATCGTCCTGGAGCGCCAGAACCTGGACGTGGTCATGCAGGAGCAGGACCTGTCGCGGTCCGGCGCGGTCCGGAAGGAGACGACCATTGCCAGCGGAGAGCTGGAGGGAGCCGAGTTCCTGGTCATAGGCGCGGTCACCGAATTCGAGCCGGAGGCCCGGGGGGTCCACACCCCCGTGGGCGGCATGAAGCAGGCCCACATCGCCATCGACCTGCGGATCGTCGACTCCAAGACGTCCCGGGTGCTGACCTCGGTCAAGGTCGAGGGCGCGGCCACGGATGCGCACATCGGGATCGGCCTGCTGAAATGGATGGGCGGCATCCCCATGGTCCAGAGCCTCGGCGCCTGGAGCAAGACGCCCATGGACAAGGCCCTCCGCATCTGCCTGGACAAGGCCGTGGACTACATCGTCAACTACAGCATGAAGGGGTCGAAATGAGAGCCCGGGCCTGGGGCATCGGGCTCCTGGCCGTCGCCCTGGCGGCCGGGGGATGCTCCACCGGGCGGGTGACCGGCGGCGGCCCGAACATCGCCGACGCCCAGAAGGAATCGGCCGTGGGGCTCAAGGCCCGGGTGGCCGTGGCCCGCTTCGAGAACAAGGTCGAGGGCAACATGTGGATGTCCTTCCAGCGGCAGATGGCCCAGCTCATGGTCCAGGCCCAGGCGGCCATGGCCCAGGCCATGAGGAACCTCGACAAGCAGAAGGGCGGGGCGGCCGCGCCGCAGACGCCGGCCTGGGTCAACACCTGGGCGAACTACAGCGACCCCATCAGCGGCGGGGTCAAGGACATGCTGACCTCGGAGCTCGTGGCCTGCGAGAAGTTCATCATCTACGAGCGGGAGAACCTGGGCGACATCATGGCCGAGCAGCAGCTCTCCAGCTCCGCCGCGGCCAACCCCAAGACCAAGATCGCGGCCGGCCAGCTGGAGGGCGTGGAGCTGTTCGTCTACGGCGCCCTGACCGAGTTCGACGCCACGAGCGATGCCGGCGAGGTCACCGTCCCCATCCCGGCCTTCGGCAAGACGTTCGACGCCAACATCGGCTACAAGAAAGCCCGGGTGGCCATGGACCTGAGGATCGTGGACACGCGCACGGGACGGATCGTGGCCGTGACCACGGTCAAAGGGAGCTCCACCAGCATGCGGCTGGGCGGCTATTCGCAGGAGAGCGGGACGAGCCTGCCCACGAGCCTGCAGGGCTACTCCAACACTCCCGTCGAAGCGGCGCTACGGAAGATGGTCAAAGAGGCGGTCAAATACATCATCAAAAAGACGCCCCAGGAATATTATCACTACGATAAGTAGGTCCGTTCCCGGGCGGCTCATCGACGCCGCGGTTCCGAAGGCCGGGCGTCAGGGGGTGAGGTCTTTTTCCCGGCGAAGTTTTTCCCGGGCTTCCTCGAACATGGGCTGGGCGTAGGAGCTCGGCCAAGTCCGCTCCTCGAAGCTCCGTTTCTCGATGAGCTTGAGGAATCCCTGGAACTCCCGGAAGTAGGACCCGTAGATGTGGAAGCTGTCGGACAGGTCGGCGTAGCGGCCGACCCGGACCGGCCGGCCGAGGCGTTCCCCGACGCGCTCGGCCATCCGCTTCTGCAAATCGGTCAGGGCGAAGGCGTTCATGAAGGCGGCCTTGTAGGCGTCGCGCGACCGCCAGTGGCAGTTCATATTCAGGACGAGCCCGCCCGCCCCGTCGTCCATCAGCCGGCACCAGACCCTCTGCAGGCAGGGCGGGTCGGCGGTGGGCGGGTCGAGCTTGACGTTCCAGGTGACGGCCTGGGCCCGGCGCGAATGCCCGGTCCGGCTGAGCTTGTCGACGATGTCCTCGATCTGGTCGACGGTCGCGCCCTCGATGTCGTAGGCGAAGAGCCGCTTGTGGTAGGTGTAGGTCCACTTGCCCTCCTCGGGCGCGATCCAGTGGTCGTGGACTCCGTCCACGACCTCCTGGCGGTAGACCTCCAGGTCCTCCAGCCCTCCGGGAAAGGCCCGGTGGAGGCGCGGCTCGGCGAAGGGGTCCTCGGCCGTCCAGACCATGGTGCAGTCCCGGCTGGGCGGGTCGCCCGGCCGGTCGTATTCGGTCCGGATCGAGGCGCCTTCCCGCCAGCAGGCCAGGACCGCCTTCTCCCAAGCCTCGGGCAGGGTCGTTCCGCCGACGTGGAGGACGGGGATGTTGCCGCTCATGCTCATGGCTCCTTGAATCCTAGATGACGATGCCCAGGCCGAAGAAAAGTCCGGTGCTGGGCGCGCGGAGCCATTTGTCCCACTCCGCGCCCTGGTGTCCGACGGTGAGGTCGGCGATGTCGCGTCCCTTGCCTCCGCCGTTCACGTAGAAGAACCCCAGGAACCGGTGCTTGATTCCGCCGCTGATGAAGACCCGCCGTCCCAGGTTCAGCACCAGTCCCGCCCCGAGGTTGATCCCCAGCCCCGTGTAGGTCGCGTCATAAACGGACCCGGCCATCCGGGCCCCGTTTTGGACCGTGAGCAGGGGAAAGCAGAGGCCGAGGAGATAGTAGGCCTGCAGGACCGAGTTCTTCCAGGGAAAGCCCCAGCCGTTGACTTCCAGGACCAAGAGGCTGGCCCGGCTCTCCGTCCCGCCCCACAGGGCTTGATGGCTCGAGCGCGAGACGTTGAACTCCCACAGGCCGGATCTCCGCCGGATGCCGAGTCCCACGGCCAGGCCGAAATCCTGGCTGAGCTTCGGGACGAAGAACGCTTTCTCGAAATGCCACAGGGTCAGGTCCCCGCTGAGGTCCCCCTGGAGGCTGAACTCCTGCCCGGACAGGCTCAGGAAAAATCCGTTGGGCTCGGAGGACGGCGGCTCCCAGTCCGGCGCGGCGGACGCCGGAAGACAGACGAGCGCGGCGGCCATCATCATCGAGATCATCCTGGGAGTCATGGGTCCTGGCCTTCCTTGGCGCCCATGATTATAGACCGGCTCGGACGGCGAGGACAACGCTTTTCGAGAAGAACGAGCGTATTCAGCCTCCGAGGACGCGCTCCGCGGCCGCCCGGGCGCAGAACAAGGCCGTGGGCACCCCGCCCAAAAAGAGGTCGGTCGAGGCGTATAGCCCCGCGAGAAGAAGACCTTTGACCGGAGTCTCGACGAGGAGGCCCGGCCCGTCCCCGGCCTTGTCCGGACCCCAGCCCCAGCCCGCGATCGAACCCTGGAAGCGGTTGCCCCAGTCCGCATAGGTCAGGGGAGTCGCCGCTTCCATGACCTCAACGGCCGCGACGAGGCCGGGCAGGATGTACTCCGCCGAACGGAGCAGGGCCGAGGCCATGGCCCGCTTCATCTCCCGGTAGCCCGGCCTACGCTCCCGATAGCCGGCTCTCCACCCGGCGAATTCCTCGTATGGAAAACCGGTCCGAAAAACCAGCGATTCCCGGCCGGCCGGGCAGCATTCCGGGTGGGCGTCCGACCAGCGGCAGATCTCGATCTCGCGTCCGGCGAAGTCCGGAACGGAGGGTTGTTCGGCAGAGGTCGCTTCCGGAGGCGTCCACAGGAGATGGCGGGCTCTCATCCGGCTGAAGTCCACCCGTCGGGGATCGATCCCCGCGTAGACACAGAGCTCCGATCCGGTGTATGGCGTCTCTTCGATCATCCTCCGGAATTCCGGAGGGCTGTCCGACGGGCCGACGAGTTCCAGGACGGTCGTCTTGGCGTCGGCGGTGGAGACGATCCAGCGGCTGCGGACTTCCCGGCCGTCGCCGGCGGCCACCCCGGCCGAGCGGCCGTTCTCAACGATGATCCGCGCCGCCGGCGAGGCCAGCAGGAGTTCGCCTCCCGCCCGAAGGTACGCCTCCCGAAGCCGGTCGCACAGGCCGTGGACGCCCCCCGCCGGCGACCAGATCCCCTTTTCGGACATGAGGTTCCACATGACCGCCAGGTTGAACCGCGACAGGGTCGGCGGGGAACTCCCCATGCCGCCCAGGAAACGCTTGAGGGATTCATCGTCGAGCGTCCGGTCGAGGGATAGGCGGCAGCCCGTCCGCCGGCCTCGCCTCACCTCCTCGACCCGGGCGGCCTTCACCGGCCCGCCGGGGCGGGGGGGCCGCGGCGCCCCGTAGTCCGGATGCCATTCCTCGAGCCGGTCCAGGAGGCCGATGTCGCGCTGAAGCTCGTCGAAGAACGATCCGAGCCCCGCGGCCTCGGACGGGTAAAGCCCGATCAGCTCCGCCCGCAGTTCCCCGAGCGGCCGGGAGACCATGATGTCCCGGCCTGGAGCGGCGACCTGATAATGTTCCCGCTCATAGGCCGGTCCGTCCAGGCCGGCCTCCGAGAGAAGGGCGTCGACGATCGCCGGGTGACTGAAGCCCAAGGGTCCCATGGGAAAGGCATACCCCCGGCGGGAGAAGACGGCGCTCGTGCCCCCGGAGTGGGGCGACTTCTCCAGGATCAGGACCCGGAGGCCGTTCCGGGCCAGGGTCAGGCCGCAGAGCAGGCCCGCCGGTCCGGAGCCGATGATCGCCGCGTCGAACATGTCCGCCCCGGCCCACTATAGCCAAGCCGCGTGCCGGAGGCAAGGGGAGGATCCTGGCCGGGCGATGGCCTTGCGGCGCCGGCATCGTGATCGGCCGGTCAAGCCTTTGCCGGGGCTGGATTTCGTCGCGGCGGAGCGTGCTATAATGGACCCGCGGCGGAAGCCGGAGTGATTTTTGGGAGGCAAGACAGTGAACAAGCGCATTCTCTGTTCGGCGGTCCTGGTTTCGGCTTTGGCGGTTGTCTTGGTCGGCCTGTTCTCCGTGGACGTCCGGGCGACGTCCGGACCCAAAAAGCCGGCCGGGCAACTCAGCCCGCTCGAGGAGCTCGGCAAAAGGCTGTTCTTCGACGCCAAGCTGTCCGTGCCCGAGGGCCAGTCCTGCGCGGTCTGCCACTCGCCCCTGGTCGGCTGGACCGGCCCGGACGAAGCCGCGAACAAGCAAGCCGGCGTCTACGAGGGAGCGGTCAAGTCCCGCTTCGGCAACCGCAAGCCGCCGGCCTCCGCCTACGCCGGGGACAGCCCTCGATTCCATATCGACCAGGAAGGCGAATTCGTGGGCGGTATGTTCTGGGACGGCCGGGCCACGGGCGAGACGCTGGGCGACCCGTTGGCCGAGCAGGCCATGGGTCCCTTCCTCAATCCGCTGGAACAGAACTGTCCCGATGCGGCCTACATCGTCAGCGCAGTCCGGCGCTCGGACTATGCCGGCTTGTTCCATAAGGTCTGGGGCCCAGGCTCACTCGATGCCAAGGATCCTCAAGCCGCCTATGAAAAGATCGCCCGGTCCATCGCCGCCTACGAGCGGTCGGCCGAGGTGAATCCTTTCAGCTCGAAGTTCGATGATTTCTGGCGAAAGGCGGCTGCGGCCAAGCTCGACGTGGCGGACATCACCGAGGCCAACGCCGCCCGGTTCGAGAACCTGGGACTCGAGGCCCGGGAGCTTGAAGGCCTGATCCTGTTCGCAGGTAAAGGCAAGTGCGCCGCCTGTCACAGCCTGGATTCGGTCGGCCGCAAACCCCCTGTTTTCACGGACTTCAAGTACGACAACCTGGGCGTGCCCAGGAATCCCAAAAACCCCTTTTACCGGATGGCCAAGGAGTTTAACCCCGACGGCAAGGACTGGGTGGACCCGGGCCTGGGCGGCTATCTCCGGGAACAGGCCGGCTGGACGACCTTCGCCGCATCCAACATGGGCAAGCACAAGGTTCCCACCCTGCGCAACGCGGACCGGCGTCCGGCCCCGGGCTTCGTCAAGGCCTTCATGCACAACGGCTGTTTCACGACGCTGGAGGAAATCGTCCGCTTTTACAACACCCGGGACAAGGCCGGAGCCCGGTGGCCGGCCCCCGAGGTCATGGCCAACATCAACACCGCGGAAATGGGAAACCTCGGCCTCACTCCAGAGGAGGAAGGCCTGATTGTCCTCTTCCTGAAGACCCTGACCGACCGGTAGGGGAGCCCGGGCTCAGCGGAACTCGTGGCTGATGATGGTCAGCCGCCCGGGATAGACGATCTCTCCGATGGGCGTGGAGACGCGGGGCTGGGCGTCGAGCGAGATCCGGGAGGTGTCGCGTCTCATGCCGCCCAGGGCCAGGGCCAGGTTCAGGATGCCTTCGTAGCCCTTATTGCCGAAGAACTCGTAGAGGTCGATCGACATCCGCAGGGGGATCGTCGAGGATTGGCCCGTGCCCGGGATCTCGAGGGCCCGGTCGATGTTGCCCGTCACGGTCGTGACCCCGTCGATGAGCAGGCGGCTCTCCAGGCTGGTCAGGGTGGACACGGTCTGGCGCGACCCGCCCGTGCCGTCGTTGGGGTTCTGGGCCTCGATGTTCAGGACGAATTCGGCCGGGAAGCGCTTGGTGGCGAAGCCCTGGACGAGTCGCAGGGCATCCATGGCGTTGAAATCCGAGATGGACCCGATCCGGCTGAAGCGGATGCCCAGCAGGGCGAAGTCGGTGACGTCGGACAGCCGGAACTTCA
>Ga0209254_10002692_pt1 | contig 16192 bp, 15 predicted proteins | sample FrelakmetDIP11DI_FD_187148 | JGI IMG/M metagenome (GOLD analysis project Ga0209254, IMG submission 187148) | Freshwater lake sediment microbial communities from the University of Notre Dame, USA, for methane emissions studies - DIP11 DI (SPAdes)... | ecosystem: Environmental > Aquatic >... | reverse complement strand
GCTCGCGCTGCGCTACGTCCGCAACGTCGGCCTCTTCTTCGCGCTGCTCCCGATCGCGGTGGCGCCGGCGCTGGCGTCGCTGCCGGCACTCGGGCGCGACGGCGTGGCGGCGCGCCGCCCGCGGTGGCGGGTCGCGGCGATCCCGCTGGCCGTGCTCGTCGCGGCGTCGATGGTGGCGGAGCCGGGCCGTGCGCCGGCGTTCGAGTTTTCCGACCGCTTCTACCCGGTGCAGGCGCTCGCCTTCATCGAGCAGCATGGCCTCGCGGCAGCGCCCCTGTACAACGACGTCCGCTTCGGCGGCTTCCTGATCCGGCACTCCTACCCGCAGCGAAGGGCCTTCCTCGACGACCGCAACGAGATCCACGAGCCGCTGCTCGCCGAGATCCACTCGATCCTCGGCAGCAGCGATCCCCGCGCCTGGCAGGCGATGCTCGACCGCTACGGCGTCGAGGTGGCCCTGCTGCGGTACAACCCGCCGTTCACGGTGCTGCGGCCCGATGGACGGACGGTCGGCCAGCGCGGCTTCTCCGCGCTCTGGTTCCCCGACGAACGGTGGGCCCTCGTCTACTGGGACGACATCGCGATGGTGCTCGTCGATCGCGCCACGGCCGACCCCGCCCTCGTCGAGCGCTTCGCCTACCGGGTCATCCGCCCCGACGATGCCGACGAGCTGCGGGCCCGGATCGCGGCCGACCCCGCGTTCGCTGCGGTCGCCGCCGCCGAGCTCGCCCGCAAGCTCGCCGAGCAGCCCGACTGCGAGCGCGCCCTCGCGCTCTCCGAGCAGCTCCTCGCCCACCGCTAGGAGCGTGTCGGGCATAGGCCCCCCAGCTACGGGTGATGGCGCGACCCGGTCAGTCCCAGCGGATCCGCTTGCGCGCGACCAGGGTGCAGGTGGACGGGTCGACGCCGTAGGGATTGCCGAGGTGGTCGAGGGGAACCTCGGCCAGCAGACCCTGCTCCACGAGCTCCTGCCACGACTCCGGGCACTGGCCGGTGCGCTGGCGGATCGAGGCGAGCAGCGGGTCGAGGCTCCTGCGGTGCAGGGTGGCGTAGCTGTCGTAGAGGTGGCTGGTCGCGAGGTTGATGTCGGCCTTGCGCGTTGCCTCAGCCACAACCCCCTCCCAGTAGGCGATCGAGTCGTCGATCGTCCAACCGTGGATGTTGTCCCGCCACCGGCCATAGACGCGCTTCACCTCGGGCGGCGCGCCGGGCCGCTCGGCGGCCGTCTTCATCCAGCGCACCGCGAGCTCCTGGTCGTTGAGCACCAGGTGAGCATCCCAGGCCGCCACCTCGGCCAGCTCCCAGCTGCCCGGCATGTTGGCAATGCCCTTGTCATAGAGCCGGACGACCGCAGCCTTGTGCTGCGCCGGATCACCGGACTTCTGCAGCGACATGATCAGGGCGCCGATCCGGTAGGCGTCGAAGTAGCGCGGGTCGAGGTCGGTCACCAGGTTGAAGACCGTCTCCAGGTAGAGGAACTTCTCGTCGAGGGAGAACTGCGAGTAGTACTGGATCGACCACATGTAGAGCAGATCGGCCATCAGACCCTGGTTGCCCAAGCTCGCGAGCTTCAGGATCTCGGGCGTCGGCAGGTAGAGCAGCTGCTTGCCGAGCACATCTTGCTTGGGAATCGCCTGCAGGCCAAGCCCGCTCACCACCATGATCGAGCCGAGGGCGAGCACCGCCGCGAGGGTCGCGAGGCGCCGGCTCACACCAGGTCCTTGGTGCGGAAGCGGGCGCAGGCGAGCACCAGCACCAGCGCGGTGTAGGCCAGGCCATAGATCACGGTCAGGGCGACCTCGCCCGAGGAGACCCCCAGGCCGTGCACCACCTCGGCCTTGAAGTTGAAGCGCTCGAGGTTGGGCAGCACCGCATAGAGCGCGGCGACCAGCGGTCGCGCGATGCCGCTGTCGACGTGCTGGGTGAGCAGCCAGATGTCCTCCGCCACATGGCCGATGACGAACACCGCGAGGGTGAAGACGGTGCCGAGCATGGGCCGCGTCAGCACCGCGAACAGGGTCGCGAAGGCGGTCAGGAGCGCCATCTCGAGCAGCGTCATCGCGGCCGCGAACAGCAGCCCGGCGTCGAACTCCCGGAGGTAGACCACCGTCACCAGCAGCAGAACCGCCGTCATCAGCGCCAGGTTCACCGCCACCGTGGCCAGCAGGCCGAGGTACTTGCCGATCAGGAACTGCCATCGGCGCACCGGCTTGGCGAGGATGTTGTACACCGTCCGGCTGTCGACCTCACGGCTGATCAGCAGCACGCTCATCATCACCGCGATCAGCATCGTGAACAGCTGGATGCCGGCGAGCCCGAAGTCCTTGATGACCTTGCCCTCGTCGCCCACGGTGAGCAGGCCGAACAGCTTCGAGCACACCAGCAGCAGCACCGCGAAGCCCAGGAACAGGTAGAGCACCCGGTCGCGCAGCGCCTCGCGGAAGGTGTTGCGGGCGATCGCCGCCACCGCCCTCATCGCCCGCCTCCCTCGTAGTGGCGGAGCACGAACTCCTCGAGCGTGCTGCGCACCGGCGACAGCGCCACCAGCCGGGCGCCGGAGGTGGCGAGCTCCCGGATCAGCGCGTCGCGGTGCTCGCCCGCCACCCGCACCCACCACGCGTCGCTGCCCCGGTGGCTCGCCAGCAGCGGCGTCTCAAGGTCGACGGCGTCGCCGCCAACGAACGACAGCTCGTAGGCCTCGGCCTCCTGCGCCACCAGCTCGCGGACCTCGCCGACCGCGTGCACCGTGCCGTCGACGAGGATCGCCACCCGGTCGCAGATCGTCTCCACGTCGGGGATGATGTGGCTCGAAAAGAAGACCGTCGTCCCGCGTTCCTTCTCCGCCAGGATGAGGTCGCGGACGTCCCGCCGGCCGACCGGGTCGAGCCCGCTCATCGGCTCGTCGAGGATCAGCAGCTCGGGTCGTCCGAGCAAGGCCTGGGCGAGCGACAGGCGCTGCAGCATGCCCTTGGAGAAGGTCCGCATGGCGCGGTTGGCGGGTCCGGTCATCGAGACCAGTTCGAGCACCTCGGCGACGCGGGCTCCGACCCGAGCGCGGGGCAGTGCGAGCAGCTCGGCGTGGAACTCGAGAAACTCGCGCCCTGTCAGGTGGTTGTAGACGTACGGCTGCTCCGCCATGAAGCCGATTCGCGCCCGCGCCTCGAGCCGGTCGTGGGGCAGGCCGCAGACCGAGATCCGACCGCGGTCGGGCCGGATCAGGCCGGTGATCGCCTTGATGGTGGTGGTCTTGCCGGCCCCGTTCGGCCCCAGGAAGCCGAATGTCTCGCCGCGGTGGACCTCGAGCGAGAGCCCCTTGAGCACGTCGACCCGACGCTCGAACAGCCCGGGATCGAAGCTCTTGTAGAGGTTGTCGATGCTCAGCGCAATCTCTGCCACCCGCTCCTCCGCTCGGGGTCAACCGTCACCGGATTATAGCGTGCGCGCTGCCTCCGTCTCCGCGCCCGACATCGAGGGAAAGGAACCAAGGGTTGGACCCCCGCCCGCTCTTGTCACGGCGAAGCCAACGGCGAAGCCGGATCCGCGCCCGCTTCCGAATCCCTGTGGATCTCGGCCAGCAGAACCGCGCCCGGGCTCGACATGCTCCAGATCACCGCACCTCGATGGCGATCGATGCGATAATTCAACCGGGAAGGGTCGCACCATGGTGGAGCTCTCGGCACTCGACATCCTCGGCAAGCAGTTCTCACGGCGCCTTCGCGGCTACGCGCCGATGGAGGTTCACGAGTTCCTGTCGCAGATCGCGACGGCGGTCGAGGGGTTGACGCGTGACCGCGGCGAGCTCCGGCAGCGCGTCCATCGGCTCGAGCAGGAGCTCGCCGACTACCGGGAGCGGGAGTCGGCCCTTCACGAGGCGCTGGTCGCGGCCCAGCGCACCGCCGAGTCGACGGTCGCGGCGGCGCGGAACGAGAGCCAGAAGGTCATCGACGACGGCCACGCGCTCGCCGAGCGGCTGGTCGAGGAGGCCAACCAGCGCGCCCAGAACATCGAGGCGCTGCTGTCCGAGCTGCGCTCGCGCCGGCGCGAGGCACGGTCCGAGCTGATGCGGATCGTCGAGGTGCTCGAGGGCTTCGTGCGCGACGACCAGAAACGGGAGCAGGAGGAGCGCGCCACGCCACAGCTCGCGGTGCTGCAGCGCCGCACGGCGAGCTCCTCCGAGTCGTCCGGATGAGCCTGCTCATCCGTGGCGCCTCCCAGGTCGCCACCCCGACAGGCCACGGCGCGCGGCGCGGGGCCGACCTCGCTCGGCTCGAGGTGTGGCCGCGGGCGGTCGTGCGCTGCGACGGCGGGCGCATCAGCTTCGTCGGCGATCCCGAGGAGCACGACCACCGCTTCCCGGAGCCGGAGGCCGTCCTCGACGCCGGTGGCGGCTGCGTGCTGCCGGGCTTTGTCGACCCCCACACCCACCCGGTGTGGGCGGGGTCCCGGGAGGACGAGTTCAACCGCCGGCTGCGGGGGGAGAGCTACATGGACATCGCGCGCTCGGGCGGCGGCATCAACGCCACCGTGCGCGCCACCCGCGGCGCAGGCCGCGACCAGCTGCTCACCGCAACCCTCTCCCGGCTCGACACCTTCCTCGAGCACGGCACCACCACCATCGAGGCGAAGTCAGGATACGGCCTCGACCTCGACACCGAGCTGCGCCTGCTCGAGGTGATCCGCGACGCCGACCGCCGCCATCCGGTCGACCTCCACCCCACCTGCCTGGCCGCCCACGAGGTCCCACCCGAGCACCGCGACGACCCCGAGAGCTACGTCCGGCGGCTCGTCGACGAGATCCACCCCGTGATCGCGGCGAGCGGTCTCGCCGAAGCAGTCGACGTGTTCTGCGAGCGGGGGGTCTTCGACCTCGACCAGACCCGGCGGCTGCTCGCCGACGCCCCCCGCCACGGCTGGCGCATCCACCTCCACGCCGACGAGCTCAGCCGGCTCGGCGGCGCCGAGCTGGCGGTCGAGCTCGGCGCGCTCTCGGCCGACCACCTGATCCACGTCTCGGAGGCCGGCATCCGTGCCCTCGCCGCCTCGGATACCGTGGCGGTCCTGCTGCCCGGCACCTCGTTCTTCCTGCGCTCGTCCTGGGCCCCGGCGCGCGCGCTGGTGGAGGCGGGGTGCGCGGTGGCGGTCGCCACCGACTGCAACCCGGGCTCGTCGCCGACCCAGTCGATGCCGGCGATCCTGGCCCTGGCCTGCCTGGGCCTGGGGCTCACCGTCGAGGAGGCCGTGACCGCCGCCACCCTCAACGCCGCCGCGGCGATCGGCCGCGCCGACGAGATCGGCTCGCTCGAGGTCGGCAAGCGGGCCGACCTGATCGTGCTGAGCGCGCCCTCCTACCACCACCTGGTGTACCACTACGGAGTCAACGAGGTCCGCCACGTGGTCAAAGACGGCCGCGTCGTGGTCCGCGACCGCCTCCGCTGCGAGTGACCTGCCCCCGCCCCTCCAGGGGCTAGCTCCGCCACCCGTTCCCGCTTGTCACGGCGACTTGTCACGGCGGAGCTGAAAGCGAAGCCGGAAGACGGATCCGCTCCCGCGCCCGCGCCCGATGAGAACGCTGATGTGACGCAGCGCGCTCAACCCCCGTCCAGCATCCGCAGCACCGCCTGCTCGGCGCTCTCGACCGGCAGCTCGCGCAGGCAGAGGGCGCTGCCGACCGGGCAGCAGCGGTCGCGGCACGGAGCGCAGTCGAGGTCGCGGCTCAAGACGAGGTGGCGATCGCCGAGCGGGCCGGTGCGGCGCGGATCGGTGGGACCGAACAACGCCACCGCCCGGATGCCGACCGCCGCCGCGAGGTGCATCGGCCCGGAGTCGTTGCACACCAGCACCGACAGCCGGGCGAGCACGCCTGCGAGGCCCGCCACGTCCGACGCGGCGCCGGCGATGGGCAGCGGCACTCCTGCGGCCGCTGCCACCTGGCGCCCGAGCGCCTCCTCGCCCGGCCCGATGACGACCACCACCTCCAGGCCGCGCGCCCGCATCCGGCGCGCCAGCTCGCCGTAGGAAGCCGCGGGCCAGCGCTTGGTCTCGCCGCGGGCGCACGACGGAGCGACGCCGACCGCGCCCTCCCGCGCCACCCCGGCACCACGGAGCACGCGGGCGCCTTCCTCGACCAGCTCGAGCGGCAGCGCGGGCCGCCACCGGGGGTCGACGCTGGACAGGCCCAGGCCCTCGAGGATCGGATCGGCGTCGAAAACCTGGTGACGGCTGCGGTCCACCGGATAGCGCTCGGTCAGCAGCAGTCGGCCGCCGTCGCCGTCGCTGCCGAGCGACCGGCGGGCGCTCAGGCGCAGGCAGATCTTGGCCCGCGACGCGTGCCGGAGCGTGATGCCGACATCGAAGCGGCCGCTGCCCCGGCACAGCCGGCGGGCACTGGCGATCGGCGACGCCTTGGGCGGGCTCGCCACGACTGCCGCCGAGGGAAACAGCGCCTCGAACAGCCGGCGCCCCGGTGGCCGGGCATGCAGAGTCGTCTCGCCGCCGGCGTTGCCGACCACCAGCCGGTGGATCGCCGGCAGCGCCATGACCTGGTCACCCACCCAGTTGGGAAGATCGATGACCATCCGGCTCGGCAGCACGCTCTGCATGGCTCCATTCCCTTTACGGAGCAGGGCGCCGCAACGTCACGGGCCATCGACGCGGAGGCGGCGGATCGCCAGCGCCCGGCCCGTCGTCTCGTCGGCGTCGACGATCGCCCCGCGCAGCTGGACGTCGCGCTTGGCCGGCTCGAAGGGCCGCGGCGTGCCGAGCAGGAAGCGCTCGATCACCTTGTCCGGCCGCATCCCGATCACCGACTCGTAAGGGCCGGTCATCCCGACGTCGGTCTGGAAGGCGGTCCCCTGGGGCAGGATGCGCTCGTCGGCGGTGGGCACGTGGGTGTGGGTCCCGAGGACAGCCGTCACCCGGCCGTCCAGGTACCACCCCATGGCCTGCTTCTCCGAGGTGGCCTCGGCGTGTATGTCGACGACGACGACTCGAACGCCGTCGTGTCGCTGCCGGATCTCCTCGAGCACCCGATCGGCAGCCCGGAACGGGTTGTCGATCGGCGCCATCAGCGCCTGGCCCTGCAGGTTGATCACCGCCACCGGCACGCCGCCGGCGGTCTCCTCAACGCACCAGCCGCGACCGGGGTTGCCGTCGGGGTAGTTGGCGGGGCGCAGCAGCGAGGGGTGCGCATCGAGCAGCGGCACCCCCTCCTTCTTGTCCCAGACGTGGTTGCCCGACGTCCACACGTCGACCGGCAGCCCGTCCAGCTCCTCGAGCACCTTGGCGGTGAGGCCGAAGCCGCCGGCGATGTTCTCGGCGTTGGCGACCACGAAGTCGATCCGCTCGCGGTCGACCAGGCCCTCGAGGTGGGCCTCGAGCGCGCGCCGGCCGGGGCCGCCCATGATGTCGCCGACGAACAGGACCCGGATCACCTGGCGTATTCCACCGCGCGGGTCTCGCGGATCACCGTCACCTTGATCTGGCCCGGGTAGGTGAGCTCGGACTCGATCTTCTTCGCCACGTCGCGGGCCAGCCACAAGGCCTCCTCGTCGGAGATCTTGTCGGACTCGACCACGATCCGCAGCTCGCGGCCGGCCTGGATGGCAAAGGCCTTGTCGACCCCCTTGAAGTCGCTGGCCAGCTTCTCCAGCGTGTCGAGCCGCTTGATGTAGCTCTCGAGGATTTCGCGCCGGGCCCCCGGACGCGCCGCCGACAGGGCATCCGCTGCGGTCACCAGGACCGCCTCGACCGAGTGCGGCTCGAAGTCGCCGTGGTGGCACTCCATCGCGTGGATGACCTGATCGCTCTCGCCGTGCTTGCGCAGCAGCTCGCGCCCGAGCTCGAGGTGGGTGCCGTCCATCTCCCGGTCCACCGCCTTGCCGATGTCGTGGAGCAGCCCGGCCCTGCCCGCCACCTTGGCGTTGACGCCGAGCTCGGCGGCCATGTGGTGGGCGAGCCACGACACCTCGAGCGAGTGCTTGAGCGCGTTCTGGCCGTAGGACGAGCGGAACTGGAGGCGGCCGATGAGCCTGTGAAGCTCGGGGTGGATGTCCGGGATACCGGCCTCCAGCGCCGCCGCCTCGCCGTCGGCAAGCAGCTTCTCGTCCATCTCGGTCTGCACCTTGGCCACCAGCTCCTCGATGCGCCCGGGATGGATCCGGCCGTCCTGGATGAGGTTGGTCAGGGCCAGCCTCGCGATCTCGCGCCGCACCGGCTCGAAGCAGGACAGAATCACCGCTTCCGGCGTGTCGTCGACGATCAGATCGACGCCGGTGGCCTGCTCGAAGGCGCGGATGTTGCGGCCCTCGCGTCCGATGATGCGGCCCTTCATCTCGTCGGACGGCAGGTCGACGACCGAGACCGTGCTCTCGACGACGTGCTCGGAGGCAATGCGCTGGATCGCCATCGAGATCACCCGGCGGGCCTTGTCCTTGGCCTTCTCGGTGGCCTCCTCCTCGATCCGGCGGATCATGTTGGCGGCCTCCATCCGGGCATCGTGCTCCATGGCCCGCATCAGCTCGGCCTTGGCCTGCTCGGTGCTCATGCTGGAGATCTGCTCGAGGCGGGTGCGCTGCTCGGCGACCGCGGCGTCGAGCCGACGCTCGACCTCGGCGATGGCGCTCTCGCGCACCCCGAGCGCTTCATCCCGGCGGCCCAGCGCGGCTTCCCGGCCAGCCAGCTCCTCGACCCTGCCGGCGAGCTCGCGCTCCCGGCGGTCGAGCTCCCGGCCGAGGCCGTCGAGCTCGATGCGGTGGTCACGGGTCTCGCGCTCGAACTCGGTGCGCGCCGCCAGCAGGCGCTCCCGCACCAGGATCTCGCCGTCCTTCTGGACCCGCTGGCTGTCGATTTCGGCCCGCGCCCGGATCCGGCGCGCTTCCTTCTCGGCGTTGGCGAGCAGGCGGCGCGCGGCGGCGCGGGACGCCCGCCAGAGCGCCCACACCACGATCAACGCGATGATCGCCACCAGCAGCACGCCGATGGCTGGAATCAAAGGATTCACGGTATCCCCCCTGTCAAGGAGCGATCAGGGGTGTCCAGCTTGGAGGTTGGCAGGAATTCTAGGGAGGCAAAGTGGAGGTCCCCGCTTCGGCCGTGTGAGCAATCCTATTTGAACCTGCGAGACCACAGGTGGGCGCCTGTCCTCCACCCTTCTCCCACCGTGCGGCGAGCCTCCGAATGGAGGAACGCGGCAGCCCCTCAAATAGGTGTTGGTTCAACGATAGTTTTACTCATCACCAACCGCGCAGGGACCTCCGAGTACATTGTTCATTCCCGGGCCTCCCCGGATCTCATGGCCTGTTCGAGCTTCGAAACGAGCCTTTCCGCCTGTTCTTCCAACCGTTCTTGCCGGACATCCTGATCCGTTTCACGCTCGTGAAACAGTTCGTCCGCAATGTTGAGTGCGGTCAAGACCGCGATCTTGACCGTGTCGACGCTGGAGCTCCGTTCGGCGACCTCGCGCATCCGGGTGTCCACGAAACGCGCCAGCTCCTCGAGGCGCGCCGAGTCCCCGTCCGCCCGCAGCCCGAGCCGCTGGCCGAAGATCTCGACTGTGGCCCGAACGGTCGTCATCGGGGCTCCTTTCCGCCTCCAGTATACAGCATCGCGAGGCGAGGTTCGAGGCCCGCTCGGGGCCCCTTTCCGCTCCCGTTCCCGTCCCCGTTCCCGTACCCGGATGGGATACTTGAAAGTCCGGTCACCGGCCTCGCTCCTCAGCCGACGAGGACGCGCCGACGAGCCCCCCGGCCCATCGGGAACGGGACCGGGAACAAACCCACGAGCCCGTGGACTCGTCGGGTACGGGGACGGGAACGGGAACGGGAACGAGGTGATCGGCACCCCGGACCCGGTCGGCTGGCCGGTGGCCGTACGGGGCTAGTCCGCCGAGGAGAGCGCCTTGTCGAGCACGCCGAGGACCTTGCCGAGGCGCTCGGCCAGCTCCTCGCGCTGTGACTCGAGCTTGGCGATCTTGGCCTCGAGCTCGCCGTTGCCGCCGAGCTGGCCCTCGAGCTCGGCGATCCGGGCGGTCGCCGCCTGGTGGGCCTCGACGAACTCCTCGATCCTCGACTCCAGCTTCTTCAGCACCGAATCCAGTGACATGGCTCCCTCCGGTCGTGTGATCGTCACGCGAAGCTCACCCCGAGGCGCGCGGCGAGGCGCTCCCGCAGCTCGGCCTGCGCGGCGTTGACCTCGTCCTGGGTCAGCGACCGCTCGGGGTGGCGGTAGACCAGTCGCAGGGTCGTCCGCACCCGGTCCGCCGGCAGCCCGGCGCCGGTGAACCTGGCCTGCAGCTCGACGGTCTCGACGCGCTCGCTCGCGAGCTCACGGGCCACGCCTTCCAGCGTCGCGAAGGCGAGGCCCGCGGGGTGCTCGACGGTCATGTCCGCCGCCACCGACGGGAACCGCGGCACCGGCTGGAAGCGGACCGGCGGCTTCCCCCCGGAGGCGGCCGCGAGCTCGAGCTCGGCCACGTACACCGGCTGCCGCAGATCCCAGCGAGCGGCGGTGCGCTCGGCCAGCAGCCCGGCGATCCCGATCACGGCATCGCCCGCGGCGAGCACCGCGCCCTCCGCTTCAGCCAGCCACGGTCCGCCGCCGCGACGCCACTGGACGGCCGGAAACGAGATGCGGTCCAGCAGCTCCTCGACCAGGCCCTTGAGGTCGGTGAAGGCTGCAGCGCAGCCATCACGCGAGCCGGCGAGCGCCAGCGCCAGGCGCTCGCGCTCGACCGGCCCGCCGTCGCCCGCGCAGAACACCCGGCCCTGCTCGAAGATCGCGAGCGCGCGTTCGCCCCGGTTGAGGTTGACGCGCGCTCCGGCGAGCAGGCCGGGCAGCAGCGACCGCCGCATCACGCTCTGGGTGCGGGCGAGCGGGTTGGCGAGCGGCAGCGGCTGCCCGCTGGCAAACGGCAGCTCGCCGGTCAGGGCGTCGTCGTCGGGATCGATGAAGGCGAAGGTCATCACCTCGGCGAGCCCGACACCCACCGCCGCGTCCCGCGCCCGATCCACCAGCTCCCAGTTGGGGTGGCGGTGTCCGGGCGAGGTCGACAGCACGGGCAGCCGCGCCGGGACCGCGCCGTAGCCGACGTGCCGGATCACCTCCTCGTAGAGGTCGGCAACGCGGTCCACGTCGACCCGGTGCGAGGGCGGCGTCACGGTCACCCGATCGCCCTCCGCCCGGGGCGCGAAACCGAGCCCGTCGAGGATCCGGAGCACGTCCCGAGCAGCGATCTCGAGGCCAGCGAAGCTCGACAGCCCGGCCACCGAAAGGCTCAAGGCGCGCGCCGGCCCGCGCCCCGCGTCGACGTCGATGCGGCCCCGGCACACGCGCCCGCCGCACAGCTTGGCGATCATCGCCGCGGCGACGTCGCAGGCGGTCGCCGCCATCTCCGGGTCGCAGCCGCGCTCGAAGCGATGGGAGGCCTCGGTGTGCATGCCGAGCCGGCGGGCGGCGCGGCGCACCGTGAGCGGGTCGAAGTGGGCGCTCTCGATGAGCAGCTCCGAGGTGCTCGCCGAGATCTCCGAGTTCGCGCCACCCATGATGCCGGCGAGCGCCACCGCCCGTGTGCCGTCCGCGATCACGAGCGTGGCGGGGTCGATCTCCCGCGCCTCGCCGTCGAGGGTGGTCAGCCGCTCTCCGGGCGCCGCGCGGCGGACCACGATCTTGCGTCCGGAAAGGAGTGCGAGGTCGAACGCGTGCAGCGGCTGCCCGAGCTCGAGCAGCACGTAGTTGGTGACGTCGACGACGGCGTTGATCGGCCGCACCCCGCAGCGCTCGAGACGGCGTTTGAGCCAGTCCGGCGACTCGGTGACGGTGATGCCGCGCACCACCCGCGCCACGTACCGCGAGCAGAGGGCCGGCTCGACGACCTCGACCGCGGCGACCGCCGCGACCGGCTCCGCGTCCTCGGTCAGCTCCAAGGTCAGGGGCCGCAGGGCGGCGCCGGTCGCGACCGCCAGCTCGCGGGCCAGCCCGCGGTGGTTCATCGCGTCCGGCCGGTTGGTGGTGACCTCGACCTCCCAGACCTCGCCGTCCGCACCGCGCTCGCGCAGCTCGACCAGGAAGCCGCAGGCGGTCAGCCGCTCGGCGATGGCGTCCGGATCAGGCGCCCGGTCGACGAGCTCGCGCAGCCACTCGAGGTCGAACTTCATGCGAACTGCCTGGTCAGCCGCTGATCGCCTTCGAACATCTGACGCAGGTCGGGGATGCCGTGGACCAGCATGGCGACGCGGTCGAGCCCGAGCCCGAAGGCGAAGCCGGTGTAGCGGTCGGGGTCGACGCCCACCGCCTCGAAGACCCGTGGGTCGACCATGCCGGCGCCCAGGATCTCGATCCACCCCGAGCGCGAGCACACCCCGCACCCGGCCTGACGGCAGAAGATGCAGCTGATGTCGACCTCGGCCGAGGGCTCGGTGAAGGGGAAGTAGCCCGGCCGCAGCCGCACCGCCACCTCTTCCGAGAACAGCGCGTGGAGGAAGGTCTCGAGCGTCGCTTTGAGGTGGCCGAACGTGATCCCCTCGTCGACCAGCAACCCCTCAACCTGGTGGAACATCGGCGAGTGCCGCAGGTCGGAGTCGCGCCTGAAGACGCGGCCGGGCACGATGATCCGGATCGGCGGCTGCCGGCGCTCCATGACCCGCGCCTGGACCGGCGAGGTGTGGGTGCGCAGCAGCATTCCGCCCGGCAGGTAGAAGGTGTCCTGGTCGTCGCGGGCGGGATGATCGGGCGGAATGTTGAGGGCCTCGAAGTTGTGCCAATCGTCCTCGACCTCGGGCCCGTCCTCGACGTCGTAGCCCATGCGCAGGAAGATCGACTCCACCCGTCGCCGCACCAGCTGGACCGGGTGCTGGGCGCCCACCGCCGGCCGGCGGCCCGGCAACGTGACGTCGACCTCCGCCCCGGCGCCGCGGACGGTCGCGCCAGCGGCGCCGGTCGCAGCGGCTGCCGTCTGCGCGGCGGCCAGCGCCTCCTGGATCTCGGCCTTGAGCTCGTTCAGTCGGCGGCCGTACTCCCGCTTGTCCTCCGGCGGCAGGTCGCGCAGCGCGGCCGCGAGGTCGCGCAGCAGCCCAGAGCGCTGGCCGGCGTACGCGACCCGCAGCCGCTCCAGGGCCGCCGGGTCGCTGCCCGCCTCAGCGAGCGCTGCCCGGAAGTCGGCACGCACAGAATCGAGCCGGGCGATGCTCATGGTGCCCTCAGCTTCCGGCGGCGGCTCCGGCAGAACGCGCCAGCTCCACCAACTGGCCGAAGGCCTTGGGGTCGCGCGCCGCGAGGTCGGCGAGCACCTTGCGGTCGAGCGTGCAGCCGGCGCTTTTCAGCCCGGCGATGAGCTCGCTGTAGGTGGTGCCGTTGTCGCGGGCGGCGGCGTTGATGCGGGCGATCCACAGCCGCCGGAACTGGCGCTTGCGCTTCCGGCGGTCGCGGTAGGCGGACAGCATCGCCTTGTCCACCGCCTGCTTGGCGATCCGGTGCAGGCGGGACTTTCCTCCCCAGTAGCCCTCGGCGCGCTTGAGGATTTTGGAACGGCGGTCTTTGCGATGTGTCGAGCGTGCAACTCTCATGGCTTTCCCCCTACTTCGCGCCCGACAGCATCCGGTTCAGGACCTTGGCGTCGGCGTCCGACACCAGGGCCGGGGAGCGCAGGTGGCGCTTCCGCTTGGTGCTCTTCTTCTCGAGGATGTGGGAGTGGTAGGCGCGCTTCCTCTTCAGCTTGCCGCTGGCGGTCTTGGTGACTCGCTTGGCCGCCCCCCGGTGGGTCTTCATCTTGGGCATCTCGGTCTCCTTGTGCTCACAGTGTCAACGAACGCGCACGCACCGCACCCGCGATCCGCTCCACGACCGCGGCGATGGGATGGACACCCTCGTCGCGACGGTGGCGCAGCCGCACCGACACGGTGCGCTCGTCGGCCTCCCGCTGGCCGACCACCAGCAGGTAGGGAACCTTCATCGTCTCTCCGTCCCGGATCTTGTAGCCGAGCTTCTCCGAGCGGCGGTCGACGTCGACCCGCAGCCCCTGGCTCGTGAGCGCCTCGGCCACCGACTCGGCATAGCCCAGGACCGCATCCGTGATCGGCAGCACCCGCGCCTGCTCCGGAGCCAGCCACGGCGGCAGGTCGCCGGCGAAGTGCTCGAGCATCACCCCGAAGAAGCGCTCCAGCGAGCCGAGGATGGCGCGGTGGATCATCACCGGCCGCCGCGACACGCCGGCCGAGTCGATGTAGCTGAGGTCGAAGCGCTCGGGCAGGTTGAAGTCGAGCTGGATGGTGGCGAGCTGCCAGCTGCGGCCGAGCGCGTCCTGCACGTCGAAGTCGATCTTGGGGCCGTAGAACGCGCCCTCGCCCGGGTTCAGCGTGTAGTCGACCTCGTCGCGGGCGTCGAGGCAGGCTGCCAGCACCCGCTCGGCGTGCTCCCAGATCGCCGGGTCGCCGATCGCCTTCGCCGGACGGGTCGCCAGCTTGACCGCGACCTCGCCGAAGCCGAACAGCCCGTAAACCTCGAAGATGAAGTCGAACAGCGACCTGATCTCCTGCTCGATCTGCTCCGGCATGCAGAAGATGTGGGCATCGTCCTGGGAGAAGCTGCGCACCCGGGTCAGGCCGGTGACCACGCCCGAGCGCTCGTAGCGGTGGAGCCGCCCGAAGTCGGCGATCCGGCGCGGCAGGTCGCGGTAGGAGTGCGCCCCGGTGGCGTAGATCACGCAGTGGGACGGGCAGTTCATCGGCTTGACGCTGTTGGTGCGCTCGCCCGCCAGCTCGTAGCCGTCGGCGTAGAACATGTCGTCGCGATAGTTATCCCAGTGCCCGGACCGCCGCCACAGATCGGCGCTGAAGATCTGCGGCGTGATCACCTCCTCGTAGCCGTAGTGCCGGTACTTCTCCCGCATCAGGTCGATGAGCGCGTTGTAGATGATGGCGCCGCGCGGGTGGAAGAACGGGCTCGCCGGGGCCTCGGCGTGGAACGAGAACAGGTCGAGCTCGCGGCCGAGCCGGCGGTGGTCGCGGCGGCGCATCTCCTCGAGGCGCGCGAAGTAGGCATCGAGCTCCTGCTGGCTCGAGAACGCGGTCCCATAGAGCCGCTGCAGCATCTCGTTGCGCTCGTCGCCCTTGAAGTAGGCGCCGGAGGACTCGAGCAGCCGGACCGCTCCGATCTGGGAGGTCCGCTGGACGTGCGGCCCGCGGCACAGGTCGAGGAAGTCGCCGCTGCGGTACAGGGTGATGGCCTCGCCCTCCGGGATGTCGGCGAGGCGCAGGAGCTTGAGGTCCTCGCCGCGCTCGCGCATCAGCGCCTGAGCGGTCTCCCGGTCGGTCTCGATGCGCTCGAAGGCGAGGTCCTCGGCGATGATCCGGCGCATCTCCTCTTCGATGCGCGGGAAGTCCTCGGGCGTGAACGGCCGCGGGAAGCGGAAGTCGTACTGGTACTTCTCGGCGTGGTCCTGGCGGCCGGCGTCGATCGGGGTGCCCGGCCACAGGCGCTTGACCGCGTCCGCCAGCACGTGCTCCGCGGAGTGGCGGATCACCTCGGCGCCGTCGGGGTCCTTGACGGTGACGATGCGCAGCTCCGCATCCTCGACCAGCGGCGTCCGCAGGTCGACGAGGGTGCCGTCGACGCGCCCGGCCACGGTGTCGCGGGCGAGCCGCGGCCCGATCGACGCGGCCACCTGGAGGACCGTGGTCCCCCTGGTGACCTCGCGCTCACTGCCGTCCGGCAACGTCACTCGGATGCTGGCTTCCATCGTCTCGCTTCCAAAAAAAAATCCCGACCTCCAGGGTCGGGAAGACGTGTCACTGGTAGGCGCGATCGGACTCGAACCGATGACCTCATCCGTGTGAGGGATGCGCTCTAACCAACTGAGCTACGCGCCTGCGCGTGAGTTCTGTGGTAGGCGCGCGCGGGATCGAACCGCGGACCTCTACCGTGTCAAGGTAGCACTCTAACCATCTGAGCTACGCGCCTGTGGCTGGTGACAGGTGGCCCCCCGCTGCCGGGCGCGGCACTTGAACCCGTCTTCGACCCTGTGTCTGACAAAGAACAACTCGCCCCGCAGGGCGAACCGGGATCTTAGCAATCAGCCCGATCGACTGTCAACACGAGAAGAAGGGGTTAGGGGCCAGGGAGTAGGGGTTAGGGCCCCCGCCGTACCCGTGGAGCCTGCCCTGAGCGAGCGGCGCCGCGGCGCCGCGAGTCGAAGGGTCTCCGT
>Ga0209254_10002691_pt1 | contig 16192 bp, 9 predicted proteins | sample FrelakmetDIP11DI_FD_187148 | JGI IMG/M metagenome (GOLD analysis project Ga0209254, IMG submission 187148) | Freshwater lake sediment microbial communities from the University of Notre Dame, USA, for methane emissions studies - DIP11 DI (SPAdes)... | ecosystem: Environmental > Aquatic >... | reverse complement strand
GGTCGAATTCGTCGTTGCCGCCGAGGACGGCCGGGAGGTCACCCTCCGCGAGCCGCTGGTCTCTTTTTACGCCCAGCGGGGCTACCCGATCGTATATCTCCTGACGGGGGCCTTCGGCTTCCTCATGGGCTTCGGCGTCTTCATCCTCCGCGCCGAGGACCGGCGGGCCCGCCTGTTTTTCTGGCTGTGCATGGCCTTCTCCTCGGCCGTGATGATCAGCGGCGAGTGGTACGGCGTCCAAGGGCGTCCCGTGCGGCTCATCCCCGGCGCCCTGTTCTTCTTCGCCTACACCCTGACTCCGGTCCTCCTGCTGAAGTTCGTCCGGACGTTCACGGCCCGCGAGCGGCCCCGGGGCGAACCTTTCCTCTGGGCGGCGGCGTTCCTCTTCGGCGGCTTCTTCAGCGCGGTGGTCGTCATCGCCCTCCTCGCCCCCTCGATCGCGATCTTCCGCCTGAAGATCTATTTCGGCGTCTTCCGTCTCTTCTTCGCCGTCGTGTGCATCGCGTCGGCCGTCATTCTCTTCCGGGCCTTTCGCTGCGCGCCCTCGCGCGAGCAGCGGGACCAGATCCGCTGGGTCCTCTACGGCCTCGTCGCCGGACTCGGCCCGTTCATGTTCCTTTACTCGCTGCCCCGGACTTTCTGGCCGAGCTCGCCCCTCAGCGAGGAGGCCGCCAGCGGTTTCTTCGTCATCCTGCCGCTGGCCCTGGCCTTCGCCATCCTCAAGTACAGGCTGCTCAACATAGGGGTCATCATCAACCGCAGCGTCGTCTATTCGTTGCTGACCACGGTCACCGTCGGGGTCTATTTGCTCTCGATCGAGGGGCTCAAGACGCTCTTCGCCGCCCGCCCCGGGGCCGGCCGCGGCTGGATCCCGGTCGGATCGGCGTTCATCGCGGCCATGGTCTTCGCCCCGGCCCGGTCCCGGATCCAGGTCCTCGTCGACCGGGCCTTCTTCCGGCAGAGCTACGACTACCGCCGGGCCCTCCTCGGCTTCACGATGGCGGCCGGGGAAGCCCACAGCGCTCCCGACCTCCTGACGCTCTTCTCCGGGACGCTCGACGAGGCGCTGCCCGTGGAGAAGATCGGCGCCTTCGTCCCAGCCCAGGGTGACGGGAAGCCCGGGACCGGCCTGACGCTCGGGATCGACGACGAAGCGCTCGCCGCCGGGCTGGCCGCTCCCGGCGGCCGGGAGGAGCCCCTGAACGTCGACGGGCTCCGGCGCGCTGGATTCGAGACCGTCCTGCCCTTGCTGCTCGGCGAGGCCGGTCCGTGCGGCTGGATCTTTATCGGTCCGAAGAGGTCGGGCCTGGACTTCACGGACGAGGACCGCGAGCTCCTCCGGGCCCTGGCCGCCGAGCTGGCCGCCGCCCTGAGCCGCGTCCGGCTCCGGGAGGAAGTCATCTACGAGCGGGCTTCGCGCGAGAAGCTGGAGGAGATCGGGCGGCTGAAGACCGAGTTCATCTCCTCGGTGTCCCACGAGCTGCGAACGCCCATGACCTCCTTGCAGTCGATCTCCGAGCTGCTCAAATCGGGCAAGGTGGCCGACGCGTCGCGGCGCGACCAACTCCTCGAGCTCATGGCCGGGGAGTGCGGCCGGCTCGGCCGCTATCTCCACAACGTCCTCGACTTCGGCCGCATCGAGCAGGACGCCAAGCGCTACGACATCCGGGAGACCGACCTCGGGCCGGTCGTCGCCGGCGTCGTCGAGGTCGTCCGGTCGGCGGCGGCCGGGGATGACCTGGAGCTCGAGGTCCGGCGGCCCGACGGGCCGGTCCCGGTCGAGGCCGACCCCGACGCGGTCCGCCAGGCCCTGCTCAACCTGGTGGACAACGCCGTCAAGTACAGCGCGGGGCGGAAGCGGGTCGCCGTGCGGCTCGCCGCGACCGCGGACGGCGCCGAGATCGGCGTCAGCGACAGCGGGATCGGCATCGCCCCCGAAGACCGCCAACGGATCTTCGAGGCGTTCTATCGCTCGCCGGAGGCCGTCCGGCACGACCCGAAAGGCGTCGGCCTGGGGCTGAAGATCGTCAAGCACATCATGGACGCCCATGGCGGGAGCATCGCCGTCGAGGGCGGCCCCGGGCGCGGCACGACCGTCACCCTGAAATTCCCGAGAAGGCGGAGCCCATGAAAAAGATCCTGATCATCGACGACGACCGGGTCCTGCGGACGACGCTCGCCGCGGCATTGGAGGCCGAGGGCTACGGGGTCTCCGAGGCGTCCGACGGACGGGAGGGCCTGAACAAGGCGCTCAAGACGGCCTTCGACCTCGTCGTGCTCGACGTCGTCATGCCGTCCCTGGGCGGGCTCGATGTCTGCCGCAAGCTCCGGGAGGCCGGCCGCCAGGTCCCCCTCATCGTCATGTCCGGGAAGAAGAAGAAGGAGATCGACAAGGTCCTCGGCCTCGAGCTCGGCGGGGACGACTACCTGACCAAGCCCTTCGGCATGGACGAGTTCATCGCCCGCGTCCACGCCATGCTGCGGCGGTCGCGGCCGGAGGTCCCGGAGATCGAGGATCTCGCCTTCGGCGACCTGGTCATCGACTTCCAGAAGAAGACGGCTTCCAAGGCCGGCCGGGACCTGCACCTGACCGCCCGGGAGTTCAGCCTGCTCCGGCTGCTCGCCGGCTGCGAAGGTCAGGTCGTCTCGCGCGAGACCATCCTCAACAAGGTCTGGGAATACGAGAAGTACCCCACGACGCGGACGATCGACACGTTCATGTACAATCTGCGCCGCAAGGTCGAGGACGATCCGTCCGCGCCCAAGCACCTGGTCACGGTGCCGTGGCTGGGCTACAAGTTCCAGCGCTGACTATTTCTTCTTGCAGGGGATCCAGATCTCGGTCCGCAGATCCTCCGGCTTTATCCCCATGGGATTCTGGTCCAGATAGCGCTCGAGCACGGAGCCACCGGATTCGTACCCGTTGGCCGCGAGCCAGGCCATCATCTTCTCGACCGTCAGCCCGCCCTTCGCGTAGGGCCCCACGTGCATGGCCACGGCCACGGTCCGATACTCCCAGACCTTCTTCATGAGGGGCGGTTGAGTCGTTGCCTGGGCCGTGATGATGAATCCGGCTTCCCAGGAGAGATCCTGCGCCTTCGTGTCGCCGGGCCAGTTGTAGTAGATGCCGACCATCGGGCCCCGGACCTCGGGGAACAGGCGCTGGGCCTGCATGGCGCCGACGAGCTGACCGACGACGGTCGCCATGTCCGTGTAAGGACCTTTATGGGCGATGGCGCAGTAGGGGAATGGCTGGACCTCCTTGACCGTGACCGCGAGGTCCTGGGCGACGGCCAACGCGTTGAAAGCCGATCCCGCGAGAGCTATGGCCGCAAAGACCGTTCCGATCGTTTTCAGCGTCATCTTCATCGCACTCCTCCTTCTTTCCGGCCGGCCGGCCCGTCAGGGCGGGTCCTCGACCTGGCCCGCGAGCCTGCGCTCAGCGTGCGCCCCCCCTCGGATCGAGGATGATCCCGATCTGGTCGATGAGGTCCTGGGCGTGGTTGCGCGTCGGCGTGTCGGCCGCGACCGCGACCTTCGTCTGCAGCATGCCCCGGATCGATTTGAGCTCGGCCCGGATGGCGCCGCGGCTGTCGTCCGTCGGCAGGGCGGGGGAGGCGGCGCCCATGCCGGCCGCCGCGGCGGGAGGCGGATTCAGGCGCGTCCCCAGCACCGTGATAAAGGCCCGCTGGAGATTGCGGCGGTACGGATCGACCTTGACGGCCTCGCCCGCGAACTCGCCGAAGATCCCGGCGCGCAGGTCGGCGAGGAGCTCGGCGATCGTGTAGGCCTTGGGGCCGAGGATGGCTTCGTGCTCCTGGAGGCGGGTCGTCCGCCCTTGGTTGAGCACGTTCGTCAGAAGGGCCTGCTGCAGGCTCAGGAGGCGGGCCTGGCCGCTGGTTGGCTCGACCTTGCGCAGGATCTCGGCCGGACCGATCCAGGCCGGGGTCTTGAAGAGGTTGTCGTTCAGGAACTTGACGGCCGCCTTCTGGCGCGCCTCCGAGACCGGCGTGAAGCGGACGCCGGCGGCCGGGCCGGTCTTGGGCTCGCTGTCGTAGCCGCCGACGAGGTTGGCAACGTGGCCGAGCTCGAGGCGGAGCTGGCTCCAGACCGCCGTGTACATGTGTTCGAGCTCGTCGTAGTTCTCGCCGGGTTTGAGCACGGCGGCGGGCAGCATGTCCATGACCCGCTTGAGGTTGAGGATGCCGAGCCGGGTGGCTTCGACCGGGTCGATGTCGCCCACGGCTTCGGTCTCCTCGCCGGGGTCGGTGCCGCGCGTCCCGGCCGTGCTGAAGCGCAGCCAGGGCGTCGTCTCTTGCGGCTTACACCACTCATTGAGGGTCGGCTTCTCCTCGTCGGGCGTCTTGGCCGAGGGGATGGGCGAGTAGCCCCACTTGATGCAGAAGACGTCGTAGGGTCCGATCTTGGGGATGAGGTCGACGGGATCGAGGCCGTCCTCGGGCTGGGCGACGTAGTTGAAGCGGGCGTAGTCCATGAGCGTCGGGACGTGGCTGTTCTTCTTGACCCAGTCCTTGTCCCGGATCTTGGCGATCGGGTAGGTGGCGCTGGCCTTGAAGTTGTGGGGCAGGCCGAGGGAATGGCCGACCTCGTGGGTGACGATATAGAGGAGGATGTCGCCCATGACCTCGTCCGGGATGGGCAGGGTCTTGGAGCGCGGATCGAGCGGACCGGACTGCGTCCAGTACCAGTCCCGGGCGAGCTGCTGGACGTTGTGGTAGATCTCGACGTCGGCCTCGAGGATCTCGCCGCTGCGCGGGTCGGACACGTGCGGGCCCATGGCGTTGGCCACGGTCGAAGGCACCCAGCGGATGGTCGAGACGCGGGCGTCGTCCGCGCTCCAGTCGGGGTCCTCGGCCGGGGAGGGGGCGTACCTGGCCTGGATGGCGTTGATGAACCCGGCCTCCTCGAAGGCGGGCTGCCAGGCTTCGACGCCCCGCTTGACGTACGGGGCCCACTTGGCCGGTGTGGCCGGGTCGACGTAGAAGACGATGGGCTTCACCGGCTCGCTCTTGGCGGCCGACGGGTCTTTTTTCTCCAGGCGCCAGCGGGCGATGAACTGGCGGACGATCGTCTCGTGTTCGGGGCGGCCGTAGTCGGTGTGGTCATGGGTGAAGTAGCCGACGCGGTCGTCGACGAGACGGCCCATCATCGGCTTCTCCGGGAGCTTGATGAAGGAGTAGTGGACGACGGCCGTCGGGCTGGGCGTCGGGGGCAGCAGATAGGCGTACTGGGGCGGGAAACCCGGGGGCAGCTCGGGCGGCTTCGGGTTGAAGGTCTGGGTGGCCTGGACGTTGAGGTTGAGCGGGAAGACCCGGGCCTTGTCGAAGAAGGTCCGGGCCGGGTCGATCGACTGGCCGCCGAGGGACTTCTTGACCGGGATCTCGTTGATGTCGCCGGTGAAGAACTTGACCGGGTCGATGACCGGCGAGCCGTCGGCGGCGAAGGCCTCGACCGGGAAGGCCATCATGATGGTCCCGGTGTTCATGGCCTCGACGGCCTTGGCGATGGGCTCGCTCGGGTCGGCGATGTTAGCGTAAGAGATCGAACGCAGGAGGAGCTTGTTCTCGCGGAGCTCCCAGCGGACGACCATGTCCTGGACGGACTGGCCCGGGTAGCTCGCTTCGCTCGGGCTCTTCTTGATCTGGACGACGAGAAGGAGGTCCTTGTCGAGCTCGGCTTTGGGGATCTCAAAATAGACCTTGGACTTGAGCGAGTGGACCTTGATCATCCCGGACTGGGTGGCGAGCTCGGGAGTGATGACCTTGTCGTAGGGCTTGGGCTCGCCCTCGGCGGGCTTGGCGGGAGCGGGGGCCTCCTGCTTGACGGCCGGGGCGGGCGGCGGGGTCTTGGTGTCCTTGGGCTTCTTCTGGGCGGCCAGGGGCGCGACCAGGGCCAGGATGACGAGGACGCTGAGGAGCTTTTTCACGACGGACCTCCTTGGGGGATCAGGCGAAACGGACGACGTCGCGGACGATAGCACGCCGCCGGGGACGTGTCAACGCGCCGGGAATATGCGATAATCACGGGCGATGAGGAAGTGGCTGGTCCTGCTCCTGGTGATCGCGATAATCTACGCCCTGCCGAAATTCAACACGCGCCGCGGCCGGGCCCGCTATCCGTTCCTCAAGCGTCTCAACGAAACCGTCAATATCCTGGCCGTCGTCCTCCTCGTCGTCTACCTCGCCGCGTTCGTCTACTGGCTCTTCACCCGGTGAAGCGCGGCTCCGAGTGGGCCCGGCGTGGTCTCAGATGATCTCGCAGACGCGGCTGTGCTTGAGTGTCCCCTCGAAGACATGGCCGTCGGGGCTGGCCGAGAATGTCATCCGGATCCTCGCGATAGCGTCGATGTCTAACGCGAGTTCCTTGATCCCGATGTTGGGCTGATACTCGATCAGAACAGTGACAGATGTGATGACGGGCTGACCTCCTTGTGCAAATATCGCCTTGAGTTCTCCCAGGATTTCCGGCCATTTCTCGGACCATCCGGTTTTTGTCCAAAGACGAGCATTTGCAAGGTAGGTATTCGGGAACAGCCCGACGGGCAGGTTTCTTTCGTCTGTCCAAGCTTTCTGAGGATCCGCCAGAACTTTCAGCACTTCGGCAATGGCCATGTTGTCCTTCAGGCTCTTTTGGTCTGGCCTAGCTCTCGGAGGATCCGCCAGAGCCTTCAGCACAGCGGCAATGGCTTCGTTGTCCTTGAGGATCCTCTCCCTGAACTTGGCCTCGAGGACGGGCTGTGGCAGCCAGTAAGTGACCACGGCAGTACCGGGCTGCGGGGTCTGCTGAGCCTTCGCCAAGTTCGTGAGTGTCAGGGCCGCTGCGGCAATGCACACCACCGCCGCGATGATCGCCACCGCCACTCCCCAGCTTCTTGTGACCTTCGAGTTCTCCATCGTTCCCTCCTGCTAAAGTTTTTCGAAAGGCTTGAGCGCCTTGTCGTATTGCTCTTTTTGCCGCCTTAATATCTCTTGGAACTGCGGGTTATCGCGGAGGACCTCGTACCATGGGTTCTTCACGAGCGACGGATAAGAATAGAGGTACATCCCGTTCCAGAGGCCTGCGTCGATCCCTTTGTTGATGTTGGCCAGGGCCTCCTCCTTCATAGCGAACGAGAGGTAGAGGTAGGTCCCCTGCGGGGTTACGGACGGTTCGTCGGCCGTGAAGTTGTAGGGTTTCCCCCTGCCTTGCCGCAGAGCGGTCATGCTTTCACAAAGGAAGGGGAGCCTTTTATTTTGAATATCGAAGCGCTCCATCGCCCTGATCTGACGGTCCGCTTCGTCGAACCTGCCGGTCAGGGAGAGAAGGACCGCCTGCATCAGATTCGCGTCATCATAGTCTTCCCGAATGGCGAGGGCCTTTTTCGTATAAACCAGGGCTTTCTCGCAATTGCCCAAAAAATTCCAGCATTGGGCGATCTGGACCAGGGGAAGCGGGTCCCGGGGAGCGAGCTTCGCCGCCCGCTCTAAGAACGGAAGGGCCTGTTTGTAAAGACCTAGGCTTCGCAGAAAGGCGCCGGAGTCCCGGCGGACGAGGTAGTTGTCCGGCTCGAGCGTCAGGGCCTTCTGAAAATACTCGAACGCCCTGGGATTGTCCGCCTTATAGAAGAAGTACCAGCCGAGGCCGAGGTTCGTTTCAGCGAACGATGGGTCGAGCTTTGAGGCCGTGTTGAGATGCGCGTACATTCTTTCCAGGTCGTCCGGGTTCTTGCCCTTATCCAGATCGTAATAGAGATTCTCGTAGGCGTATCCCAATCCCCAGTGACCCAAGGCGTAATCGGGGTCGATGCCGACAGCCCGTTGGAGCATCTCGACGGCCGACACAACGCTCTGGGGCCTCTCCCCTTCGTCGAGGAGCCTCATTCCTTCCAGGAAGAGACTGTAGGCTTCGATGTTGTCTGTCCCCCGCTTGCGGAACTTCTTCAGATGTTCGGGGGAGAGGTCGGCGCCGAGCGCCTTCGCGGTGTCGATGGCGATCTCGTCCTGCAGAGCACGGTAGTCGACGAGGTCCTTAGTGAAGGTCATCGGCCGGACGTTCATGCTGTGCTTGGCGTCTAAGAGGTAGACTTTGCCATCGACCTTGTCGCCCTCAACGGCGACAGTGATCCTCACGAGGTACCGGACGCCGAGGATATCCCCCTTCTGGGGAGTGCTTTTCCCCGTGAGGTTGTAAGAATTCACCGAGGCGTCGTCTAGTACGCGCAGGTTCGGGATACCGATGAGCCGGTCCGTGACTTCTCGCTGCAATCCGGCCAGGAATTTTCCGCTTGCTTCTTGGATGCCGGTGTCCTCGATGGGCAGGACGGCCACGGATTTTTTCCATCTGTCCGGCAGCCCGAACAACAGGTACGCGACCATGGCCAGGATCGCCAGGCCGGCTGCTCCGGCCCCGATCCGGAAGGCCCATCGCCTCCGGCGGGAAGCCGCCGCCTGGGGACTTTTCACGAGACACCCCAGAGCCAGGCCCAGCTCCTCGGCCGTCTGGAACCGCGCGGCGGGATCCTTTTCGAGGCATTTCATGACCAGCGTGCTCAGCGCGGTTGAGATCCCCGGATTGAGCGCGTGCGGCGCTTCGGGGATATCGTGGAGGTGCATGTCGACGATCTTTTCGACGCGGTCGGCCTTGAACGGCGTGTGCCCCGTCAGCATTTCGTAGATCAGCACGCCCAGCGAGTAGATGTCGGACCGGGCGTCGGCGGCCGCACCCTTGATCTGTTCGGGCGAGACGTAGGCCGGCGTGCCGCTGCGCGAGCTGCCGCCGTCCCGGCCCGCTTGGTCGAGAAGGCGGGCCAGCCCGAAATCCAGGATCTTCGCCTGGCCTTCCTCGTCGATCATGACGTTCTGCGGCTTGAGATCGCGGTGGACGATGCCCAAGCGGTGGGCCTCGGCCAGCCCTTCGCAGATCTGGCAGGCGTAGGGAAGGGCCTGCGACGGGGACAGGTGCCCGACCTTGCGGATGAGGCGCTTGAGGTTCTCGCCCTTGACGTATTCCATGGTGATGTAGGGGACGCCGGCCTCTTCGTTGAGATCGAACATCCGGGCGACGTTCCTGTGGACGACCTGGCGGGCCAGCTTGAGCTCGGCCGAAAAACGTTCGATGACCGCCCGGTCCGAGGCGATGTCGGGCCGGACGAGCTTGAGGCCGATCTCCTCGCTGAGCTTATTGTCGAGGACGCGGTAGACGCGGCCCATGCCGCCCATGCCCAGCTCCTCGATCACCTGGTAGCGCTTGGCGAACAGGAGGCCGGGAGCCAGCTCGGTCGAAGGGAGGGGAATGGTCTCGTCGATCTTGGGGAAGGTCGCCGTCTGTCGGGGGCTGACCGGCAGCGGTGTCCCGCAATCGCCGCAGAAGTGCTGCGTGTCGGCGTTTTCCCCCGAGCAGTTAGGGCATTTGGTCAATACCACATCCCCCGATGTGAGTTGACCTCATCCTAAATGCGAATCCCGGCAAAGTCAATCCCCTTTAAAACCGTGACACAATACCAAATACACGTTATTCCCGGCAGTAAAAGGGCCGGCCTCTCCGGGAACAATTAAGTGTATTTAGTTGTGTGTCACCGAAAAGGAGAGGGATTCGAGGCGCCGGAGGGCGCGCCCGGCAGCGGGCGGCGCGGCGGCCGTTTGATCGAAACCGAACAGGGACACCGAGACGTAGCCGTTGCGGACCGCCCAGATGTCGGTGTCCCCGGCCTCCGGCTCGAGATGCTCCCATCTCGGAATGTAGGCTGTCGATCCATCGGGAGCCGCCATAATATCGAAGTGATCGACCGGCGCCCGGGTGTCCTGCCGCGTGATCCGCAGGCCCCGGAGCTTCTCCCGCGGGAGGGGCGGGATGTTGACATTGAGGAACGTGCCCTTGGGGAAGCCGTCCCGGCCGAGCGCCCGGACGATCTGGGCCGTGACGGACGCGGCCGTCTCATAGTCCATCCCGCGCGACGCGACGAGATGGACGGAAATGGACGGCAGGCCGAGAAAAGCCGCTTCACGGGCCGCGCCGACGGTGGCCGAATAGAAAGTGACCGTACCCAGGTTCTCGCCCCGGTTGATGCCCGAGATGACGATGTCCGGCCTGGCCGGCAGCAGCTTTTCGACGGCCAGGCGGACGCAGGTCGCCGGCAGGGCGTCGATGGCGATCCACCTCTGGCCGCCCCGCTCGCTCTCGCGCACGAAGATGGGCTTATCCGATGTGACGCCGTGGCTCGAGCCGCTCTTCTGCTCGCTGGGCGCGGCGACCGTGACCTGTCCCAGGGGGCGAAGAGCTTCGGCGACGGCCAGGATGCCCGGCGCCTCGATCCCGTCGTCGTTCGTGATCAGGATGTTGAGGGACGCCGGAGCGGGCTGGCCGGGCTTTCCGGCGCAGGCCGCCGTGAGCACGAGGGCCAGGACCAGGATCTCCAGCGCACGATGCCGCATTCTCATCGATCGCTCCTCCGCCGCGTGACGCATTGCACACTCGCTGTGCATTCTATCAAAAGTCCGCGTCTGACAAGCTCTTAGAATAGCACGTTCCGTGCTTTTCCACAGGCTTATGCACAGAGACTGTGGATATTCTGTGTTCACTTTCTGTTCTTCACGTATTTATCGAACCATTCGAACATCTCGGCGAGGACCGTGAGGACCGATTCGCGCGCCGAATAGCCGTGGCTCTCGTAGGGCAGGTAGACGAAGCGGACCGTCGCCCCGAATCCCTTCAGGGCGGCGAAAAGCCGTTCGGATTGGACGGGGAACGTGCCGGAATTGTTGTCGGCCATGCCGTGGATCATCAGCAGGGGCGTCTTGATCTTGTCCGCGAACATGAACGGCGACATCTTGATATAGGTCTCGGGCGCCTCCCAGAGGGTCCGCCGCTCGCTCTGGAAGCCGAACGGGGTCAGGGTGCGGTTGTAGGCGCCGCTCCGGGCGATGCCGGCGGCGAAGAGGTCGCAGCGGGCCAGCAGGTTGGCCGTCATGAAGGCCCCGTAGCTGTGGCCGCCGACCCCGACCCGCTTCGGGTCGCCCACGCCCATCTCGTCGAGCTTGCGGATGGCCGCCTCGGCGTTGGAGACGATCTGCTGGACGAAGGTGTCGTTGACCGTCTCGGGGGTCCCGACGACCGGCATCTCGGCGTTGTCGAGGACGGCGTAGCCCTGGGTGACGAACAGGAGCTGCGAGGTTCCCCGGTAGAATGTGAACCGGTTGACCGAGCCGCGGACCTGGCCGGCCGTGGCCGCCGTGTCGTATTCCATGGGATACGCCCAGAGGACCACGGGCAGCCGCGTCCCCAACTGGTGGCCCGCCGGCAGGTAGAGGGTGCCGCTGAGATCGAGACCGTCGGCCCGCTTATAAGTGATCCGCTCCTTTTTAACGGCCGTCAGTTGGGGCGCCGGGTCCTTAAAGTCGGTCAGGGCCGTCCGCTTCTTGGTCTTGAGGTCGTAGAAATAGTAATTCGGCGGATCGACCTTGGTCTCCCAGCTGGTGATGAACTTCGTCCGCGAGGCGCCGGCGAAATCGACGAACGTCTCATAGGCGGGGTCCTGGCACTGCCAGAGCCGCTCGGTCTTCATCGTCTTGAGGTTCATCCGGTCGAGGAAGGGATGGTCGCCCTTGGGCGAGGAGCCCGCGCCGGCGAGGTAGATCCAATCCTTGTCCTGGAGGATGACCCGCTCCCCGGTCTTGAGGCTCGTCGTGACCGGACGGCCGGGGTCGTTGTACCGGTCCTGCGTGCTCATGTCCCAGATCTTGACCGGCTCGACCGCGGGGTTGGCCAGGTCGACGAGGAATGTCGTCCGCCAGCGCCGCTTCCACTCGCTCTGGGAGGCCAGGGCCTGGCCCGGCGTCGCGAAATACATGAGTCCGGCGGCCCGCTCCTTGAGCTTGAAGGCTTCCTTGGGCTCGCCGGTGAAGGGCGCGTCGAAGGTCAGGTAACGGTCGCGGAAGGGGACCGTCGCCTTGGGATCGCCCTCGTCCAGGGCTTCGGTCCAGATGAGCGTCGCCGGCTTGTGCGTCATCCAATTGATGGACCGCGGTCCTTTCGGCACGCCGTTGAGCGGGACGCCCTCCTCGGTCGGCAGGTCGGCCAGGACCTTGACCAGCTTGCCGTCCATGTCCCAGACCTCCATCGAATGGGCGAACCCGTCGGCGGGGAGGGAATAGGAATACGGCCGCTTGACCCGGCCGACGAGGATGTACTGCAAGGCCGGGGCCACGGCGAGCGTGTCGAAGATCCCGGCGGGGCCGACCTTGCGGATCTCCCCGGAGGCGACGTCGACGAGTGCGGTCTGGGACGTGGCATAATAGTCGAAGAGGATCTCGTCGAACGCGTTCTTGTTGAGGTCCTGGAAGGTGGCGGTCTTGGCTTCCCGGCCGCCCGAGACCTGGACCTCGGGGCCGACGGGGACGCGTGGCGCGACAGGGGCCGGGCCCCGGCTGTCCGGGACGAGCGAGACGAGGATGCGGCGGCCGTCCGGCGCCCAATCGATCCCGCCGAGCACGGCGTTGACGGCCGGCGGGGTCAGGGCCCTGGCCGTCCCCGTCGCGACGTCGACCGCCCAGAGCTCGACCCCGCCATCGGCGTAGCGCAGCAGGGCGATCGTCCGTCCGTCGGGCGACCAGGAGGGGGAGGTGAACTTGACGCCTTCGGGCAGGACGACCTTCCGGACGGCGCCCGTCTTCATGTCCTTGAGCGACAGGCCGGTCGAAAAGCTGAGCATCTGGCGGCTGTTGAAGGCCGGTGTGATGCGCATCCCGGCGATCCGCAGGATGGGCTCGGCGAGAGTGGCGATCGAGGGCATGGATTCGCGCTCGATGAGGGCCATCGTGTCGCCGGCCGGGCTCATCGAGACCATGGGCGTCGGCGGGGCGCTGACGATGTCGACGACCTCCTTCGACGGCTGCTTGTAAGGCTCCTGGGCGGACAGAACAGGGCAGATGGCGAGGGCCACCGCGAAGACGACGGCCAGACGGAACGTGAGTTTCTTCAAAGGGCTTCCTCCTGAACGGACGACGATAAGAAGGGATTTTAATTCAATTTCCGTTTTTCCGATACTCTTCCAAGAAAACTTGGAGCTTCCCGCGTCGTCGGCAACGGAGAATGCGTTCTGCCGGCAGATTCGGTTATAATGCCGGTGTCCTATGAACGCGGGAAATCCGAACGATATCCGCCTGTCCGTCGTCATCCCGACATACAACCGGGCGTCGCGGATCGCCGCCAGCCTCGAAACGGTCCTCTCCTACCTGGCCGCCAAGCCCTTCACCGCGGAGATCGTCGTTGTCGACGACGGGAGCTCCGACGGGACGGCCGACGCGGCCCGCGCCGCGCTGGCCGGGTGCGTGCTTTCCCGGGTCATCGGGCGGGAACGGAACCTGGGCAAGGGCGCCTCGGTCCGGGAAGGCGTGCTGGCCGCGGCCGGCGAAGTGATCCTCTTCTGCGATGACGACCTGTCGACGCCCATCGACGAGCTCGACAAGGCCCTGGCCGCGCTCGAAGCCGGGGCCGACGTCGTCATCGGCTCGCGGGCCCTGCCGGGCTCCGACATCCGGGTCCGCCAGCGGCGGCCGCGCGAGTGGATGGGCAAGCTCTTCAACGTCCTGGTCCGGCTCCTCGTCCTGAAGGGGTACCGCGACACCCAATGCGGCTTCAAGGCCTTCCGGCGCGGACCGGCGAAGGACATCTTCTCGCGCCTCCAGGTCCCCGGCTTCGGCTTCGACGTCGAGGTCCTGGTCCTCTGCCGCGAGCGCGGCTACCGCGTCGCGGAGATCCCGGTCGCTTGGTGCGACGTCCGTCCGAGCCGCGTCAGGATGTTCAAGGGCTCCTGGGGCATGATCAAGGACCTCCGGCGGATCCGCCGGGCCCGGGACTAGCGCTTCTTGGGCTTGGCCAGGTAGATGTTCCCGATCATGCGGCTGCCCTCAAAGACGATCTTGTCTGCGGCCACGGCGATGGCACCGTTGGTTTTGGGAAAGTTCAGCCAGAGCCGGCTCTCCGTCGTCGTGAAAACCTCGCGCTCCGCGCCGAGAGGGACCCGGGTCCGGGGATCGAGCTCCCGGGCCATGATCGAGCAGCGCCCGTTCTTTTCGGACAGATAATAGAGCCAGCGCCCGTTCGGGGACCAGCCGGGCGAACTGAGGAAGTCGTCGGCCTCGGCGACCGTGATGGTTTTCCGCGTCCCGTCCCCGGGCCCTTCGACGGGCGTGATCCGGACCGCCGCCCGTCCGTCCGGCTCGCCGGCATGCCAGGCGATCCAGTGTCCGTCGGGAGAAAGAGAGGCGTCCATGATCCTGTCCCCGGGAGACGACAGGACGACCGTCCTTTCCCCCGAGCGGATGTCCAGACGCACGAGCTCGTCGGGCTTGAATCGCACCAGGGCGGCATCGTTTGCGGGGAAGAACCCCGTCACGAAACAGCCCTCGCAGAGAGGCCGGGGGGCGGCGCCCTTCTGCGCCCTGATGAGCGTCATCGCTTTTCCTTCGACGCGGTCCCGGTAGGCCAACAGAGTCCCGTCGGGGCTCAATCGCGCGCCCTGGTTGATGCCGGGCTCTTGGATCGGGATATTCGCTTCCTCTCCGGACCTCAGGTCCATGAGCCGGACCTCGAACTTGGAGGCCTGAGCCCCTCCGAAGGCGCTGAAGGCGGCCCTCGTCCCGTCGCGGGAGACGGTCGGGCCGAAATTCTGCATGCGGTCCCGGGTGAGCCTCTGCGGCCTTGCGGACACCGCGGCCTCGTCCGTCCGGGCGGGGACGCTCCAGGCGTTCATCTCGGCCATCATGTCGGTGAAGAAGATCCGGCCGTCCGGCATGATTGAGAGGAAGAGCTTCATGCCTGGGCCGGTCGTGACGGCCGTGGGGGGCCCCGTGACCGCCAGGCTCTTCGGGTCGATCTCGGCGATGAAGAGGTTGACCCCTTCGATCGTCGTCCCCGAAACGTAATAGATGCTCTTCTCCGACCACGCGGCGGGGAACTGGACGATCGTCGTCAGTCCGAGGTTCCCGATGGCGTGTGTCCGGACCGGTTCCCCGCCGTCGATCGGGACCACCCACCAGTCCGTGGTCTTCGGATCGTCTCCCCGCCGGCCGCGAAAAAGGAGGCTCCGGCTGTCGGGAGACCAGACGAGGGAGGCACCGTGCGGGATGAAGTCGACGCGGAAATCTTGGAGGATGGGCCGGGGCTCGCCGCCCGTCGGCGAGACGATGTAGGCCTTGTAATGGCGGGCGTCCATGGACGCGGGAAGGACGATATAAGCGATCCATCGGCCGTCGGGAGAGTATCTGGGGACGTAGCCCTTGTCGGCGATGCGCCTCGGCTCGCCCCCCACGGCCAGGGCGTCGGTGAGGTAGACGCCGCCTCCATCCCGCTCGGAGCGGAAGGCGATCTTCGACCCGTCGGGAGAGAACGAGGGGAACCAGTCGTCGGCGGGATGATCCGTCAAGCGCAGCGGCTTGCCCCCCGAGACCTGCTGGACCCAGATGTCGAGGTTGCCGTTGCCCTCCCGGTCGGAGGTGTAGGCGAGGAGATCGCCTCCGGGGGCGATCGTCGGGAACCCGGACAGGCCGCTGTCGAGGGTCACGGGGATGATCTCGTATTCGACGGGCCCAGCCGGCTTGGGGCTGAAGAGCTTCGCCGCGAAAATGATGACGAGGACGACAACGGCCAGCCCCCCCGCAAAAAGGGCCGCCCCGTGCTTCTTCCGGCTGGCGGGGGCCGCCGCGGCCTTGAGCCGTCCCGATTCCGAGTCCTCCTTGAGTTCCTGGAGGGCGACCTTGAGGTCGGACATCGTCTGCCAGCGGCGCTGCGGGTCCTTGCGGAGACAGCGGTTGAGAGCGCGCTCGATCTCGGCCGGGACGGCCTCGTTCACCGCGGAGGCCGGGGCAGGGTCTTCGTTCAGGACGGCGGCCAGGGACTTGATCCCGCTCTCCCGTCCGAACGCTTTGCGGCCGGTGAGCATCTCGTAGAGGACCGCGCCGAAGGAGAAGATGTCGGAACGGGCGTCGACATTTTTCCCTTCCGCCTGCTCGGGCGACATGTAAGCGGCCGTGCCGACGACATAACCTGCCTCCGTGCGGGGCTTCTGGTCCTGCGTCATCGTCATCGTCGGCCCCGCCCCTTCGTCGGGCCCTGCCTCGGAGAGCTTGGCCAGGCCGAAATCGAGGATCTTGACCAGGCCGTCGGGCGTGACCATGATGTTCGTCGGCTTGATGTC
>Ga0209254_10002690_pt1 | contig 16200 bp, 17 predicted proteins | sample FrelakmetDIP11DI_FD_187148 | JGI IMG/M metagenome (GOLD analysis project Ga0209254, IMG submission 187148) | Freshwater lake sediment microbial communities from the University of Notre Dame, USA, for methane emissions studies - DIP11 DI (SPAdes)... | ecosystem: Environmental > Aquatic >... | reverse complement strand
AGATCAATGGGATGGTGCGCAACCATCACCTATCGAAGAGCATCCTGGATGCAGGCTGGGGTTATCTGAAACAGCGCCTGATCGACAAAGCGGCACAAGCTGGTCGGCAGGTGTATGCAGTCAGGCCAGCCGAAACCTCCAGTACCTGCTGTTCGTGTGGTAGAACGTTTCCTGAAATATCGTTAGCGCTTCGCTGGGTAGATTGCTGGTGTGGTCTGTCCATGGATCGAGATGTCAATGCAGTATGTAATATCTTGAAACGGGTGGGACACGCCCGTTGGGGCAAAAGCACAGACGGTGGTCGAAGGCTGCCCCAAGAAGCCCCGCCGCTTTAGCGGCTGGGGCGTGTCACAACCCTCCCATTCCTTTAAATATTGAACAATGAGTAGGAAAATGTTGTTGCCAAAATACATTTAGCCAGCTATCACATCATGCACGTGACTGGCGGGAGTCTCTGCGATTTACAGGAATTTATTGTATCGACGCCAAACTCTGCTTTCTATGCGATTCCACACCCACACGTCAACCCTCTTCCTGAAGATATTGCCCTGGGCAAAGAACCACTCAGGGTGATAGGTGCCATGGCAGGTGGGTAGAATCAAGAAATACAACACTCCAGGTTACTTTAGGTGTTTAGAATCCGCTCAACAATGACTTCTAATTTTTCAAACTTGTTGGAATCAGTTTCTACAACATTCATATAGCGAGGCGCTTTCTTATCCTGAGGGGTGAACCATCGGGCAGTTTGTTGTACGCACAACGCTGGGGTTTGAGGGTGGTTTCGGATATAAAAAAACAGCTCGATGGCAGATTTCTCTTTACCTTTCTCATGGATCATAGTAGCAGCCATACCAGCCAACGCATATAAGGTTAATGGTGCAGTTTGATATTTCCGGGATTGCACAAGGGCTTCTCTGAAGCAGTTTTTAGCTTTGGTTATCTCCCCTAACCCGGTATATCCGAATCCTAACCGGCACAATGTTGTGCAAATCCCCCATAGGTGACCCAACGACTTGAATAGCTGAAAACCTTCCTCTGCGAGTTGTATTGCCTGTTGGTAATCCTCCAAGAAATATGCACTCTCACTCATGCGGCTTAATGCATACCCTTTGCCAGTTTGGTTGTGGGTTTTATCAAATATGGTAAGTGCCTGTCTGTGATATTCTAATGCCCTGGTAAATTCACCCAGCCCATCTGCAGCCAAGCCCATCTTACTGGAAGCAAATGCCATACCCCAAAAATTCCCCTGTCGCTCAAAAATTTCATAGCATTTTTGTAGACTTTCCAGCCCGTGTTCATACTCGCCAAGCAGGAAGTAGGCATGACCCAACCACAACAAATAGGTTGGCCACATGATATTCTGGCTTTCTTTTCCAAGCAAAATAGCCTGTTCCAATTGTTCCATGGCGGATTCATAATCACCCCGGAATGAGGCATTCACTCCCAGGTTATGCAGACATTCAGAGAGTTCACTGTTCAAACCACAGTCGCGCAATGGCTCAAGGCATTGTCTTGAAATCACTTCGCATTCTTCGATTTGTCCTAGGTTACATAGAAAGAACGCCTGGTGCACTCGTGCACTCAAGTAAATCGGGTCATTTTCGTAACTAAACAAGTTTTCCGAAATAACAAAATCCCTTCTGGCTTGTGCAATTTTATTAAATAAATCTTTCCCTTCATACCAACCGTGCATAGCATAGACAGCCAATAGCCCAACAAGAATTTCCCTCACCTGTTTAGTATCCCAATGGACGACAGCCCAATCAATCGCTGTGCGGATGTTATCCATCTCTTGACGCAAATCGTCCCAGGCAACATACATCTGATGCCCTAACAGATCGGATTGACGCTGGAGTAATAAATTTGTGTAGTATTTACAATGTAGATCACAGGTTTCCTCCCAGATAGGCACCAATGCCTTTAATTTTTCAATACCGTACTGCCGGAGCAAACCATGCATAAAAAATCGGCCCGTATGATCTTTGCTCAACATCGATCGATCCAATATACTACTGACCTGACTTATTCCGACTCCAGACACGCCAAGTGCGGCCTCTCGGTCAAAACCCCCTTGAAATATAGAGAGTTTGCAAAATACCTCTCGCTGCCCTTCGTTGAGTAAGTCCCAAGAACCATCAAATGTAGCCCGGATACTGTGGTGTTTCTTGTCTACATCTCGCTTGGATGTTCTAAGGAAGTCAAGGTTATTCTTGATCTCCTCCATGATTGCTGGGATGGAAAGTACAGGGGTCCAGGCAGCAGCCAACTCGATTCCCAAGGGCATTCCGTCCACGAGTCTGCAAATGCGTGTGAGATGACCTCGATCATTCTCAGACAGGTTAAATTCTATATTGGATTGCCGAGCCCGTTCAACAAATAAGCGTAAAGTACTCGAATCATTGGGCAGCAAATCGCTAGAATCTAGATTAATTGGAAAACCTGTAACCGGAAAAATCCATTCGCCCTTTAAGTCCATCTTTTGTCGGGAAGTAACCAATATTTTAAGGTAAGGAGCGTGCCCGAGCATCTGGGATAACAAACCACCACCGCTGATCAAATGCTCAAACCCATCCAAGACCAGCAAGATCGACCGGTTCTTCAAATAATCCAACAATTGGCGCGTCGCGTCCAATTGAGTCTCTAAAGAGTCGATTATAAATTGGATAGCATCAGCGATGGTATGAACCAGGTAACCATCTGAAGCAACTCCTTCCAATGGAATGAAAAAGGAGCCATCAGAGAAATTAAAAAAGCACCGGGAGGCAGCCCGCAGGGCGAGCCGCGTCTTCCCAATTCCGCCTGGTCCTAATAAAGTTAGCAGGCGGCAATCGGGATTACTAAGAAAAGAAACAATCTGGGATAATTCCTGTTCCCGCCCTAAAAAGCTGGTTTGTGGGATAGGGAGATTCATTACCGAACCCAATGTGATCCCACTACCGGGTTTTGTCATGTTAACAATTCGGGTATGTAGAGATTGGACCTCCTGGGATGGTTCAACACCCAGCTCTTCCTGTAATTTCGCCTGGTATTTGTTATATTGCTCCAGCGCACTGACTCGTTGCCCATCCAAGGCATGAAGTAACATGCAGTTCAGGTGAGCTTGTTCATCCAGTGGATCAATCTCAAGCAATCGTCGAGCCAGGTTTATTCCATGCTCGTAATTCTCAAACATAATGGCATTGGAAATTGCAAAATGCAATGCATCCGTAACCAGTTTATTCAATCGTTCCTGTTGCAGACGCTGCCAATCTTCAAATTCAAGGCAATCCCGCACCTGAAAGCCTTGTAAGAAATCACCCTTGTAGACCTCTAAAGCAGCTTCCACCTCCCCATTCGATAACCTGTTTTCCAGATCAGCCGCATCAAGCCGGATCGGAGCACCAGTTTTTATTCCAACCGTATCGTGTGTAATTTCTAGATAATCATCGAGGTCTTTACGTAATCTCGTCAATGCAACTCTCAGGCTCGTCAAAGCCTGGTTTTCGCCACTATCTGGCCATAAGAAGGCTGCCAACACATTTCGCTTGCACACTCCCCCGCGGATTGCCAGGTACACCAGGATTGCCTCAGCCTTATGTGACCCCAGGTTGTTGAGAATCTGGCCGTTTACCCTCAGTGAAAGACCACCTAATGTCCTGATTTCTAACATCTTATCCACCCCAAATCATACCAATACGCTTGGCTCAAGGAAATCTGGTAACTTGATAATTCACATATAATGAAATCAAGTCAGAGCTTCAGCTTTTTTATGCCTATTTAGCGATTTATTAACGCTACATCTTTATTATACAGATATAAGCTTCATAAATGCAAGGAGGCAGAAACAATGGAGCATACTACAAGAATCCAACTACTCTTCCAGGCATGTTTTTCAATATTGGTTTTATCTTACGCTTTTATATTACTGATTTGGGCATGGACTCTGATTTCTCAATCCATGGAACCAGCGGTAAAAAGGCCGAGCCTAAACCTGAAAGAGCTTTAGAAAGGAGGCGCAAAAACCTTTTACTATAAATGGACTGTCAATACCAGCATATTGGATGTGCTAAAAACCTATTTGATATATTGAAAAAAGGAGATAAAAAAATGAGCCTAAAGACTTTAATGATCATCAAAGCTGTCGTCTGCCTGACACTAGGTGTTATCTTGTTACTTGTGCCTAATTTCTTGTATTCATTCTTTGGTGCCTCGCTCAATGACGCCGGTGTTTTTGCAGCCCGAGAGTATGGCGCTGCGCTCATAGGTACATTTTTACTCACCTGGTATGCCAGAAATGCAGCAGAATCACAGTCACGCCGGGCGATTATCCTGAACCTGTTCATCTATGACGCCATCGGTGTTGTGATCACCTTGATCGCCACACTGACCGGTGTGCTCAACTGGCTTGGTTGGGCAGTGGTTGTTCTGTATCTATTTTTCGCTGTGGGTTATGGCTATTTTTGGTTCAAAAAGCCACCTCCTGTTACCTAGCCTGATCGATAAGAGCTTGCCCTCTGATACGACAGATGGAGCTTTTTTAAGGCGCTGATGATGCCCTCCAAACACAGGCGGAATCAAATGATTGATTTTCAATCCCCTTCACTGCTACAGTTGAAGGGGACTGAAATATAATAGTGAGAGGCTGAAATATTCAAGTTATGAACCATAGGAAATATCTCGATTATTTAGGTTAATCTGGAGGTTTGTTTATGACAGCTAAAATCCTATTGGATGCCAAACGCGCTTTGGAAGGTTGCAATACCGAAAATATTTTGGAGGTTTACGCAGATAAATTCCTATTTGAGGATACTTCCTCAATGCAAAGCATCACCACTCGAACATCACTGAGGGAATATTTTGACCAGCTCTTCAATCTGCCAGGAGTGTGTTTCTCAGATATCGGTATTTTCGAAGGCGACAATTTCGCTGCCATCGAATGGACCTGGAGCGGGTTAGGTCTAAAGAATGAAAATACTTATCATGTGAGAGGTGTGTCAATCATGGAATTCTCAGAGGGCAAGATTTTCCGCGAAAGTATCTATTATGATCCAAAAACTGCCTTGTCTTGAGATTAAACTACCCCATAGAATTTCTAACAACGCTGAGGCAAAATAGGCAAGAACTAACCTGTGTTTGTGGCAATCCTCCCCACCACCTCCCCAAGCCGTTGGATCTCCTCCAGCGTGTTGTAATGCACCGGTCGCACTCGCACCATGCCACCAGAATCCTCCAATAATATAAAGAATGAAGACATACTTTGCTAGTATACTTGTCATTCCTCCTACGTATTGCCAGCGTTTTCTTGCTTAACGAATGATCAAAAAATGCCTTTCTCACAAATCTAATTATTATTACGTAGCATAATGGAAACCTATAAATAGTGAAGATGAAGACACGTGATTTACTGATCCTGTTTGTTGTAAGATGGTCTCTTTGTTCACTATCTGGCTGTGGAAGTATCACGCCTGTTGTTCAAACTCCCAATGTATCAAGTCTTACGCAGCCTACATCGAACAATTCTTCAACCCCAGATGAGAATAAGCATGTGATTGAAGTGTACCCTCCTTTAATCGTTGCCCCTGTCGGAATCCCACCCACCATTGATGGAACTTTCTCGCCTGGTGAGTGGGATGATGCTACCGTCGAAACCTTCGCTGATGGAAGTCACTTGCTCTTGTTGCAGGCAGGAGAGTTTATTTATCTGGGTATCAGAGCCAATGAGTCGGGGACGATCGCTGGTAATGTATTCATCCACCGTGGGGACGAAATCGCAATCCTGCATACCTCAGCAGCGCTGGGCACTGCAGTGTATAAGAAAGGTGAGGATGGTTGGAAGCAGACTCAAGATTTTACCTGGCACTGTCGTAATACTGGTAATAGCGAATACGCCCAGGCTGAGCGGGCTGAATTCCTAATGGATGAAGGTTGGCTAGCCGCTCATGGACTGATGGGAATTCCTAATGAATAGAGTATCAAATACAAATCCCAGACCAGGATTTTCGCCTGGCAATGGTCTACATCAAAGCAATATACCCTTATGAGAAAGTTCCCTGGCCTGCAAAACTGGATGATGACTGTGTCCAGCCTGCCTCGGGTGGATTGCTGCGCGTAATGCAATTTTCGCCCGAACACTGGGCCAAATTAGAATTGTCGAGATAACCTCAAAAGGTGTATTTATGTCAAACCATTTCAAGCTTTTCACGATGCTCATTGCAATTGCGATAATTTCAGCATGCGGAACAACCGAAACCGCAACAACAACCGTTTCAGAGCCACATATTCCCAATCCGACCCCCACAGCGCAGGAAATAGCTGGCATCACCCGCACTGTCCTCACCTATAATGAATTGATGCATGGCTTCATTTCCACATCCCCGGTAGAGGAAGCCGCCCTCACTATTCCCAAAGTTGCTGCACCTCCAGCTTCTATCTTCGGAGGCCGCTTGGAGTTACTTGGGGAGGATACCGTTGGCGAGATGCTTGTCCTCCGAGGAGACCCCAGCCAGGAGCCAGAAGTTTCTCACCTACCTGAGTTCGATTTCGAGTTCGTGCAAAGCAAGGGCTATCTCGTTCCTGTGCAGCGCGGCCTGATCATCACCGACCACCCTTACTGGAATTATATCCTCGAGCCGGGGCGCGTTTGGCAGGAGAGCGGTGATCAGCAATACTCGCGCACATCTATCCCTTTTGCCTTAGTGTGGAAAGGCTCCAATGCCACACTCAACGGCACAATGACTTTTCTATTCAATGATGAGGCTATCTCGAAAGTTTGGTATCAGGTAACCCAGGAAACAACTGTCGATTTCAGCTCGGATTTGTGGGGATTACTGGAGGCGAGTTACCATCCTGGCCCTGTAAGTGATTCCACTAAAATAAAAGCTGCTTTCACCCAGGAGTTGGCTAACCGCTTTCCAACCAAACCGATCGAGCAATTAGCGGAGGATTACCCAGATGTGAACATTGCAGCCTTTGGGCATGGTGTATCACCCAAAAGCATGACCTGGTACGGGTTCGTGATTAACGGGGTTAACTATACAGGTGGTTGCCAGACTCGCTACGGTATCTACCCCTACTGCGAGTACATGCGCGCTCCATCTTACTCAACTTCGAAGTCTGCTTTCGCTAGCGTAGCACTGATGAGGTTGGCACAAAAATATGATCCGGGTGTTGCAAATCTTCTAATCAAGGATTACCTCCCGGAAGCCGCCGATAGCCTGGGTGATTGGAGTGAAGTAACTTTTAACAATGTTCTCGATATGGCTACCGGCAACTATCAATCGGCGGGTAATATGGTGGACGAGGAGCAGTGGGATAACCCATTTTGGACCGGAGATTATTACGCTGAGATTATCGCTGCGACCTTCAATTGGCCTCATAGTGCACCTCCCGGAACTCAGTGGGTGTATCGCACATCCGACACGTTCATTGTCACCAGCGCCATGCAAAATTATCTGGAAACGGTGGAAAGCCTTGATGCGGATATCTACGAGTTCGTGGTAGATGAGGTTTACAAACCTCTGAAAATGGGTCCAGGAGTCTTCACAATTCTACGCACCAAGGATAATAACTGGCAGGGACAACCCTATGGTGGGCTGGGAATGTGGTGGGTCCCGGATGACCTGGCTAAAATTAGCAACTTCCTCAATGCTGAAAACGGGATGATAGAAAGCGAACAAATTCTCCAGTCGGGTATGTTATCCTCAGCACTACAGCACGATCCAAACGATCGCGGTGTAGACCGGAACGGACAAGGGAAATATAATAACGCCTTTTGGGCTGATCGATACAAAACGGATTTCGACTGTGAATTGTGGATTCCCACAATGCTCGGATACAGTGGCATTGTTGTAGCCTTGTTCCCCAACAGCTCAACTTATTACTATGCCAGCGATAACCGGGAGTTTACCTGGGACATGGCGCTCAGGGAGGTAGATAAAATCACTCCACTTTGTCCTTAGCAACAATCCCCAACAGAAACTAGGGGGTTCAGTATAGGATTAACTCCATGAACTTTATAAGGTGAACTTTATAAGGCTCACACATAAGGGCATTATAATTATAAATGCCAGTATCCACTTTCATAAACAATAACATGCTTTTTGATACAAATCATCTTGTGTTGATCGATGAGCAAGACATACTGTTCTTTGTATAAGTAAACCCGGTGCGGGTAAACGCTCATCGTTAGCAATGTATCATGAAAGCGAAGTAGAAGGGCAAATATGATTTTTATTGAATTTCCAAGTTCAGCTAATCCTATAAAGGGTTATTTCTTCCCCGCATCATGTCAACCAATAATTGCGACAGTGATACTCCTTCAGGGATTTCCGGGCATAGAAAGGGATGAGCTTATTTGTGAACGGTTAGCTCGGGGTTGTGTCAATGTACTCACTTTCAATTATCGTGGCACTTTCCGAAGCAAAGGTTTTTTTCGTTCAGAAACGCAATCGTAGACATCGGTGCCGCTCTTCGGTTTGTAAAAGAGCCTCATACTGTTGATAAATACCAGATTGATCCCGCCAAGATTGTTCTCGGTGGGTGGAGTTTCGGAAGTGGGATCATGCCAGCAGGAGCGGCTCAATATTCTGAAATTAAAAAGATATTTATGATTTCCGGGAGAGATTTTTGCAAGGAATCTCTAAAGATCCAGCAGGATCCTGCAAATGCAAAGGAAGTCTCTATAAATTTAGAGAACATCCGCTCCCCGAATGGGCCGGTTTTATTTAAAGAGGATCTTCTATCCGATCTGGTGGATAACCGGACAATTTTCGATATCGATCACTTATCTCTTCTATTGCGAGACCGAGGCATATTACTGATCGGTGGCTGGGATGACAGTGTCAATTCTATAGAAGACTATATTCTGCCGTTTTACCGCGCTTTGGTAAATAATAATGCGGTTAACGTTAAAATTGAAGCCCTACAAGACGATCATGAGTTTCTAAATAGTAGAGATCGTCTTGTCAAAATCATAATAGATTGGCTCTATAGAGAATAAGAAATCTGGAGAAAAATGTGTTGACAGTCATCGGTTGATTGAAATCAATCTGATCACCAACTTCTACGCAGTATACTAAATCAAAAGTGCTATCTGATGCTGCAAATTTGCTGTATATCAAGAATCCATATAATTTATCGATAGTCGGACTAACAGGGTCAATCATCCTGCGAGGAGGAACAGCCAGTTGGAAACCTTCACGGAACCTAAAGCATTGGTAGAAAATCCGTATTACCAGGATCAAAGGCAGAAAAGCCTGGTCGGTCTCCACGATGGTATGATCGATAAACCCATAATCGAGTTGATCAATGCTTTTAACAAACTATCTTGTTGTTTCACACTACAGTCCTGCTATGGACATTTTATCTACAGTGGTCAGAACGACCCTCATAACCTGGAACCCTTGCCACTGACAGATACCCTTTCCAAAGTGGAGTACAGAATAGCCTACATTGCTCTTTGTATTGAAAACAATGATTGGGGAAGGATGCTTTTTGATGCTTTGATGGGATTTGCGGATATTAACCCAGAGAACATCCAGTTCTGTTGTGCAGAATGGTTTTGGGAAAGACAGCTCAATTCTTATGCGTTGCAGGTTGAACCAGACAGGTTTAAGTTTGAAGACAAAGCTATCCTCGATTACAAGGAAGCTTTGAAAATAGAAAAGATACGAAATGAATTCTTTGTTCAGCTAATGGAGTTGCTTTTACAGCAGCAATGGGGAGATAGGTCCGGCTAACAACGGGTTGCACCCAACAGGCTTCCCTCCGCGTGCGGCTGAACCCGATCGTTGGGCCTACGCAAATAGCAATCGAAACGAAGTAAGAGAGCGCAAGATAATGGATGCTGAGACCATTGTTTATCAGGGAGAGGATGCCAATCATTATGAGCGCCAAGTTGCCAAAAGCAGCTGGCATGGTCATGAAATTCTTTTGGTCTTATGTATGAGTTCGTAGAACTTGGTAAAACACTGTTAGATATTGGAATAGGAACTGGCCTTAGCTCAGCTTTGTTTCATAAAACAGGGCTAAACATATCTGGCTTTGACAATTCTGCTCAAATGCTGGAAGGATGCAAGTCCAAGACTTTTTCTGGGGAAATTATCCAACACAATTTTCTGAATGTACCATATCCATATAAAGCCGATTCTTTCAACCATGTAATATCACTTGCAGTGTTGAATTTCTTAACCGACCTTACACCGGTAATCAAAGGAGTAGCACGAATCACCAAACCCAAAGAAATTTTTGGGTTTACAATAGAAGAGAAAAAGCTGAATCAAAAGGCTCAATACACCATGACTATTGCCAGTGGAAACGATCGCACCCATGGACAATCCAGGATTGCCATGTACCGCCATACAGATAAGTATATTAGAGAGTTGTTGGCAAGTGTCGGTTTTTCCGCATGCAAGAGCCTTGAGTTTCTAGCAGATCGGTATCCTGAGCAAGAAATAGAAGTATATTTCAAGGCCGATATTGCCCAGAAGAAAATGCGCCCAACACCGGCTCCACCGGACCCTTCGATACACTCAGGGCAGGCACCGGCTCTGCCGCTGGTCTGACGCACCTGGCAAGAAGTGGCAGTAGAATGCAAGCGAGTCTCGGTCGCGCCGCTGCCAGTGAGCCACACCGTAAGGCTTGCCATATACCGAGGAGATGTATTATGACAAATCAGAAACATAGGAGTGCAAGATTCTCGATCATCTTCAATTTCCTGTCATTGATCCTGCTTCTCCTATCACCCTTTCTTGCTTCAGGGGATTGGAAATGGAATCTGGGTTGGCTCTATACGGGGTCAATGCTTCTATACGCATTTATCAGCCGGTTCATTGCCATCCGTCTTCATCCCGGTTTCGCCCGCGAAAGGGCTACTGCCAGCGGGATGCAAGATACAAAAGGTTGGGATAAATGGATCGTGCCCCTGATAGCCCTTTGGCTACCACTTCTGGCCGTGCTTGTTGCCGGTTTGGATAAACGGCTGGGCTGGTCTACCATTATGCCTGATTGGGTGCATTGGCTCGGCTTGACCTTTCTGGTCATCGGTTATTCAGTTGGCACTTGGGCGATGGCAGTAAATGCATTCTTCTCTTCCCACGTTCGAATCCAAAAAGAGCGCGGTCATCAAGTGATCTCAAAAGGACCTTACGCTATCGTCCGACACCCTGCCTATATCACAGGGGCAATTGCTATGTGTGGAATTCCGTTGTTGCTTGACTCATTCCTGGCTTTTCCGCCAATTATTCTTCTTTGTATTGGTATCGTTATCCGTACCGCATTGGAAGATAAGACACTACTTTCTGAGTTACCTGGCTACAAGGAATATGCTGATAAGGTTCGTTTCCGTCTGATACCGGGTGTTTGGTGAGCCTTTTTTCTCTATCTCTGTTTGATATCGTATCGTATGTGCATCGATGCTGGCCGCCACATCAATCTTAATTCGTTAGGCAGCCCAAGCGCTAGCAATAATTGGATCGCAAGTTTTCGGAAGGAGCTTAATTTGAGTGTTCGAATTCATTCAGTTCCGTTGGGTATGAACCATTGCTATGTGATTCAAGACAAAGGCACTATCATGGTGGATGGTGGTTTTCCCGGGTCTGTGCGAGCGTTTAGACGAGCATTGGCGAATCTATCGATCAAACCTACTGATATTAGATTGGTTGTCATCACCCATGGGCATTTTGATCACGTTGGTTCAGCGAGTGAAATAAGGAAGCTTACAGGGGCAATAGTTGCGATGCATCGAGCAGATAAGGAGCAACTTGATGAGGACGCAATGATTTGGCCACCAGGGGTAACAGCGTGGGGTAAGATCTCGAGATGGATATTTAAACCGATGATGTCAATGCTACGCTATGAGATTCCGCAAATTGATGTACTTGTGGGAGACGAGGGGCTTTCACTGGTAGAGTATGGGATTGCCGGGAGAATAATCCATACACCGGGACATTCGCCAGGGTCAGTTAGTGTACGCCTAGAAACAGGGGATGTATTTGTAGGATGCATGGTGCAAAATAGTCTGCCATTTTGTCTTAGGCCAAGTCTGCCAATCTATGCACAGGATATCGAGGAAGTGAAACACAGCTGGAAGGTGTTGGTGGCAGCCGGGGTGAGTACAATCTATCCGGGGCATGGCAAACCATTTTTGATTGACCGCAGTAGAGACGTATTGTGAAAACAAACTCTTGGGATATGGATAGTGGGCTGCCCAACACCGGCTCCACCGGACAGCGGCTCTGCCGCTGGTGGTACGCGTCTGGCTTGCAAGAAATGGCGCGATAATATGAGTAGCCATGCCACCACCGCCGCTGCCGGCGAGCCAAATCGTTGGGAGGCTCTATAATCAGCTCAGAGAAAAGAGTGAAACATGCCCATCCTGACTGTTGAAATTGTAACGCGCCCAGACGAATACATCCGCCCAGAACTCGCCCAGGAACTCGCTGATCGTACAGGCAAAATCTTCGGTTCCGCACCCGGTACCACCTGGGTCAAAGTGTATCTCATAGCCCGAGAAAACTACGCAGAGAATATCACCACTTCTGATGATATCTCCCCGGTTTTCGTATCGATTTTAAAAGCAAAATTGCCATCCCCAGTTTTTCTACAAGTTGAAGTCGACAAACTTACCGTAGCTATTGCGCAGATATGCGGTCGCCCAGAAGAGAACATCCATATTCTCTATTTGCCAGAAGGTACAGGGTGTGTCGCATTTGGCAGCAAGATGCAATTGAACTAATTGTTTTCTTAGCTGTAGTAATCTTAGAGCCACCCAACACCGGCTCCACCGGATGCTCGCGCCGGTAATGAAAACCTTTGGGTGGCAAACATATATATTTGAATCAATAGGAACGCCTATGGTCAAGATAAGGCATTATGTCCAGATTTTTCTTCTTGTTCTATGCATTGGCTGTGCCCCGGTCAGAACTACCACGCCCACCATGCCAACATTGTCAGCCGCGCCGACCGAGACTACCGCACCGACTCTGACTTTGGTGCCACCGACTCCCACCAGCGTATTGCCCACCAGTACATCGCCTCTGCCCGTTGATAACGCGGTTGGGCTGATCGCTTATTGTTCCGACCAGGATGGAGATTTCGAGATCTGGGTGATAAACGCGGATGGCAGCAACCAGCACAAACTGACGGATAATAAAGCAATGGATATTTCACCGGCCTGGTCGCCGGATGGCAGTCAGATCGCATTCATCACCAATCGCGATGGCAACGATGAAGTCTATGTGATGAACGCTGATGGCAGTAATGTTCGACGCTTGACCAAGACCTCCAATGCCAGTGAAAGTTTTCCAGCCTGGTCTCCGGATGGAATGCAGATCAGTTTTGATTCAGACCGGGATAGCAATTGGGATATTTATGTGATGGCAAACGACGGGTTTGATTCTCACCGCTTGACCGATTCTCCCGGTGACGATTGGATCAGTTCATGGTCTCCAGATGGCAGTCAGATCGTCTTTGAGAGCAAGCGCGATGGAAATTACGAAATCTATGTGATGGATTCCGATGGCAGTGACCAGCGGCGGTTGACTGTCAATCAGTCGCACGATGGATTCCCAACCTGGTCACCAAACGGGAAAAACATCGCCTTCATGTCGCAGCTGGACGGGAATTATGAAATCTCCACAATGAACGCCAACGGAACCGACCATCGGCGAGTGACCGACAATCCGGTTGAGGATTCCGATCCCGCATGGTCGCCTGATGGAGAATGGCTGGCCTTCGTTTCACAGCGGGACGGTAACGCTGAAATTTACATCATGCAGGCAAACGGCAACAGCACTCTCCAGCTGACCGACAATGGAGCCCAGAATTGGTCTCCCACCTGGCAGCCTTCTGGCGAAGCCATCGCCCGTTCGAGCACATGGATCAGGACATTCGAGGGGGACAACTACGGCGCATTTTTTGATGTCATCCTCGCCCAGGATGGGAACATCCTCACGGTTGGCGCGACGAATCATTTGCATATGCCGCCTTATTCGGGAGACGCTCTATTCATGAAATTAAGCCTCGAGGGGGATGTGCTCTGGGAGCAAACCTGGGGCGGAGATGGATATGAACAGGCGGATTCGGTTGTGCTGGCTGAGGATGGAGGATACTACATTTTTGGCGAAACAGATTCCTATGGCGCTGGCGACCGGGACTTCTTTCTTCTCAAAATTACTCATGATGGCACAGATGAATGGTTCAAAACATACGGTGGGGAGGGCAGGGAGTGGCCTTACGGGATGCTCCTCCTGTCGAATGGGGAACTGCTAATCTACGGATTCACCGAATCTATCAGCGGAGGAAGGAATGAATATGCCATTCGTGTGGCCCAGGATGGCGCTATCATCTGGGAGTATACCGAGGAAAGCCCAGGGGAGGAACTCGTGTTGGATGCTCTCGAGACTCCGGAAGGCAGCCTCGTGCTTGCTGTGATTTTCGATGAAGATGGTGGACTGGTAAAACTCGCAGACAATGGCAGCCTCCAGTGGGTGTATCGTTACGAACTTCCTGGCTGGCAGTATGCCTCCCAGATTGCTCAAACCGAGGCTGGTGGTTTCCTCCTGTCGGGTTTCTTGATGAGTAGCTCACCCCAGCAGGCAGATACCTGGCTCGCTCGCTGTTCATCAACCGGTGAACTAGATTGGGAGACTGCCTTTGGCGATCCAGCCTTTGATGATTATGCCACTTCGATGATTCGCCTCCGCGATGGAACTTATCTGATTGGTGCAATTGCGAACGGTGTCTTACTAAGCCGCGTCGACGAAGATGGCAATGTTCTGTGGCGGCAATCCCTGCTTGAGCCGCAGACTGTCTACGGCAGCATGGCCTTGGTCGAGCTGGAGGATGGGGACTACCTCGTTGCTGGTCTGATCCAACTCATTGGTGGTCACTCCTATGACGCGATCCTTCTGCGAACCAATGCAGAAGGACAGATCGAAGAGTGATTGAAAGATTCTGGGCTACGAGGAGATAAAATCCCGTTGATGCTGGTAGTTCGATAGGATTGCTGCCTGAGTTGTGGCAAGCTACTGCTTTTCCAGCGCACCATTCAACCTACAGGGCGCTGCCTACCATGAACTATTTCGTTTACTTGCTCCCACTTATTCACTGGATGCTGGATTCAGTCTTGTACCCAGTCTTCGATCTGCCTTTTCACAAGAAAGTTCCAGGCAAATCGCGATGTTTCTGGGTTATTGGCATGTATGTATTGGCTTTTTGGAGATACAATCTATTCAAACGAGCAGGTAAGAAATCAATTTTGACCTGACAGTCTATCTTATATTCCAAATAGCCAGGCTGCCCTCCTTAGACATCTAAGTTCAATGCACCGCCGCATCAATCCTTAATTCGTTAGCCAGCCTTAGAGCATTGTTATTATTCAATAGGTATAAAACAAATAGAACTTGGTTTATCAATAATAGGAAGGGTGATATGAGAGTTTACTTTGCGGGGCCACTATTTTGTGAAGCGGAAAGAGCATTCAATCTGCGCCTGGCTGAAAAGCTGGAAGCGAATGGATATCAGGTGTTCTTGCCACAGAGGGATGGCGTAGAGAGCGAGAAATTTCCATACAATGAACTGGCCAATGATGAGTTGCAGCAGACCATATTTGAGCTAGACCGAGATAAGGTTCTTCAAGCCGATATTTTTCTCTTCGTGCTAGATGGTCGGGTACCTGATGAAGGTGCGTGTGTTGAATTAGGGTTCGCTTATGAGCAGAAGCATCTTTTGCAGCATGATAAGCTACTGATAGGGTTGCATACAGATATGCGTGGGGCGTTTCCCGGAGGGAAACTCAATGCGATGATTAATGGCGCGCTTGACTGTATAATAGGCGATGAGAAAGAGTTAATAGCAGAGATCGAGGCGTTTAGGAGTGCAAGGAAACCCAGAGCGTAGAGTTGGTACGATGAGTAATCAATCGCAATGCTGGTTAACACCCGCACCAGGGAACACGCTTCGCTCATTTTTAAGCCTCGCTTTGTGTGCCACTGAACTCCACAGCTAGCCTTCGCTACCCACAATCCTCCCTAACGCCTCCCCAAATATCTTGATCTCTTCCAGCGTGTTGTAATCCACGGGTTCCACCCGCACCACGCCGCCACTCGCCTCCAAGCCCAAGGCCTGAAACTCCCCAGCCCTAAAGGGCGGGGGTTCTTGGAGAGATCTCCGAGCAACAATCGGACAACCGTCCGCGGCCTGTTTCAAAGGCTCTACTCCGCC
>Ga0209254_10002689_pt1 | contig 16206 bp, 11 predicted proteins | sample FrelakmetDIP11DI_FD_187148 | JGI IMG/M metagenome (GOLD analysis project Ga0209254, IMG submission 187148) | Freshwater lake sediment microbial communities from the University of Notre Dame, USA, for methane emissions studies - DIP11 DI (SPAdes)... | ecosystem: Environmental > Aquatic >... | reverse complement strand
TAAAATTGCGACGCAAATTATAGCACTTCCTGGCTTTGGAGGGTTAATGATTTCCACAGCAGGTTGGCTGATAAGCCATGATAAACTATCATCTTGGAAACTTCCTGCATAAACATGAAGACGCTGTACGCTAAAAGGCACTAATGAATTATATCGTCGATGGACATAACCTGGTCTCACATATCCCCGGTCTGAACTTGAGCATGCTGGATGACGAACAGCGCTTGGTGGAGCTGCTGATCCTCTTCTGCCAGAAATCTGCACACAAGGTGGAGGTCTACTTTGACCGTGCGCCGGTGGGAATGTCGGGGATGACAAACCACGGAAGGGTGCGGGCACATTTTGTACCTGAGCGCTCATCCGCGGACGATGCCATCCGAAAGCGCCTGAGGTCGATGGGTAAGTCAGCCAGCACCTGGGCTGTGGTATCATCAGATCGCAGTGTGCAGGCGGCAACCCAAGAAGCTCGTGCGCAGGTGCTCAGCGCTGACGAATTTACCAGCCTGATGCTCTCATCCCTGCAACCGAAAGACACCACTCCCGCCTCCCCAGGGGATGAACCGCTCAGTGAGGCCGAGGTACGCGAGTGGTTAGCGATCTTCAAGCAGGGGCGTAAGCCGAAGTAATCCAATAAACACTCAATAAACTTAATCAGGTTCTAATCCTAAGTGGATAATTAGGGTGTATATTATAGGATATCTATTTACCAGGCTCGTATTGGCAAAACATGATGTTCTCATTCAAACAATGGGGGCAAAGCACCTCAAAACCATAATAACCGGTCAATCAGATCAGGACCGTTGTTTTCTAAGTCAGCTACTTAATCTGAAATCCAAACGTGCTCTACTTACGTACTATAGCATAGACAATATTTCTATCCACAGAGGAGAAACACATGATTTATAAGCAATTATTCGGAAGCCGGCAAATACTACGGGTGATATGCATTGCCCTGATGGTGGCGGCGGCATGGATGCTGGTTGGAAGTGCGTCTGCCCAGCCGGTGAACCTCACTCCTTCCCATTGGCTGCCTGGCGATGACACTATCGGTATGGCAGCCGAGTTACAGCTAACGCCAGCCATTGCCCGCGGTGGCGATATACTGCTGACCGTATGGGCTGATCGGCGATCGATGCCCAGTGGCACCGGCGAATTCTATGAGACAGCCAGCGATATCTATGGGATGCGATTAGATGCCAACGGCAATCTGCTCGATAGTGTGCCGTTTGTGATCACCCAGGCACAGTCCACCCAAGAAAATCCAAAGCTCGCCTGGAATGGCACCCACTGGCTGGTGGCTTTTGAGAGCTACACCGTCACTGAAGGAGGCTATTACCAAAAGTCATTAGCGGCGGTGAGAGTAGCACCAAATGGTGAGGTGATGGACGCAGCACCCATCCCGATCAATAATTTCTCTCCGGTAGGCGGCGCTTGGGCAGTTGCCAGCGATGGGACCGATTGGGTTGTGGTTGCTGAAACCAGCGACTCAAACAGCAGCCTTAAAGCGGTGCGCATTGATTCCGCTGGCATCGTTGAACAACCTCCCAAGCTACTGGTGCCATCCACCTACTATCTTCGCTTCAACTTACGCTTGGCCTATGCGGGTGGAGCCTACCTGTTTACCTGGATGGACTTCGACGACACGCAGGCTCTACGCTTCGACAGCGCGTTGAATGTGTTGGATGCCAGCCCTATCACACTCGTCACCGGCCACAGTCTGGAAAGCCTGGCATCAAATGATAATCAGTATTACATCACCTGGCAAGCAACTCAACCAGACTTTTCAATTGCTGTCATGGGTTCCCGCCTAGACACCAACGGTCAAAGATTGGAGCCTGATGGCGTCAACATTTCCGGCAGCAATCAACCCGACAATGGTACGACCTCCAGTGTAGCCTGGGAGGGTACGAACTGGCGGGTGACCTGGGGCTACAATAACGCTGTGCGCATTGCCCGGGTAAATTCAGATGGCCTGGTATTGGATCCGGAAGGTGTGGCACTCACAGGCCCATCTACAGGCCCGACGGCTGGGACAGCAACTGGGGGAGTGCAGATCGTGTGGGCTGGTTACATTTCTGCTGAGAACGATATCTACACGGCAAATGTGAGCGCAGGCAACTCTGCTGGTCCGACCGAGGGATTATCTCTTGGTGGACCCATGCAGATCCGTTCTGACCTGGCGGTGGGCACGGACGGTTATATGGTTGTCTTTCGCAGCGATATTGGCGCTATACGCCGGATTATGGCCCAACCGCTGGACGCCAACGGCGACCCCATCGGGGCTAGCCCAGTCCAGCTAGACTCTGGTGATAACCTATATGGTCCTGGCATCCCTTCGGTTGCCTGGAACGGATCCCTGTATCTGGCCACCTGGAATAACAACACCGGTATTGTGGCTCAGCGCTTGCTGCAGGACGGCACACCGGTCGACCCCGCACCATTCCTGGTTACGACAGGCTTTGGCCCGACCGATGTGGCCGCACTCGGGGATGCTTTCCTCATCGTTGGCTTGCGGTACGATTCCAACCCGCAGTGGGTGTATGGCGTCGGGGCCCGTGTGAGTGGTAGCGATGGCGTGGTCCTGGACCCGGCGGGGATTGCCCTGAGTGGAGCCTTTGCCCGCTGGGCAGCCGTCACCACCCTCGGTGACCGCTGGCTGGCGGTTTGGCACGTGACCGCCTCCCACGACAATCTCGTCGGCAGCACCACAGGAAGCTTTGTTAATGCCAATGGCACCAGCCCGGGTGAATTTTCTATCAATGGACCCTACTCAGCGAGTGGTGGAAACGCTATCTTTGAGATAGCGGTGGCTGCCAGCAGTAGTAAGGCTTTGGTGCTCCAATCCAGCGAGCTGACCTCAGGTGTTGAGACCGACTTATCGGCAAACTTTGTCAATACTGATGGCTCGGTCCAGCCGGCCATCAACCTGACACCCTGGATAGGCAACCAGTATCGACCCCGGGTCGCCTGGGATGGTTACCAGTTCGTGGTGGTCTACAATGAGCAGAGAAACCGCTTTGCACCTTCGACCCTGGATCAATTGGACGCCCGCAGCGACCTCTACGGCATGCGCCTCAGCGCGGCGGGAACCATCGTCGATCCCAAGGGTTTTGCTTTCTCTCTCTCGAGTACTGGAGAAGCCTACCCTAACGTGGCAGCATCGGGAGGTGTGAGCGTGATTACCGGATCTGTGGTGAGGAACGAGTCACCCTACGCCGCTTACCGCGTGGGCTACCAAAGCTTTGGCAGTGGAGGGAATCAGTGGCCGGTAGCAATAGCTTCGGCGAGCCCTGGAAGCGGAGACATTCCGCTGGGTGTGAGCTTCAGCTCAGCTGGCAGCACCGATCCTGATGGAAGCATCTCTGCTTATGCCTGGGATTTTGGCGATGGTGGCACCTCCAGCCTGGCTAATCCCAGCCACACCTACACCGTGCCTGGCAATTTTGTAGCCACATTGACGGTCACCGACAACCAGGGGGCTCAAACGGTGAATGCAATATCGCTGGCAGTCACTGCCCCCAACCAGCCGCCAATGGCTGTGCCTGCCGCCAATCCGCAAAGCGGGGCGCCTCCATTAGATGTGACTTTCAATGCTGAGAATTCCTACGATCCCGACGGCGCTCTTGGGAATATCCGTTGGGAGTTCCATGACGGCAGCGTCTATTGGGGCTCAACGGCATACTATACTTACCAACAGCCAGGCATCTATGATGTGATACTCACCGTGTGGGATAATCGCGGCGCAACCGGCTCCGACACCCTGACTGTTTACGTCGGTCAGCCCAACCAGCCGCCTGCAGCGGTCAGTGATGCCTATTCAACCGTAGAAGATACACCGCTTGTGAGATCTGCAATATCAGGGGTTCTGTCAAACGATACAGACCCCGAAAATGATACCCTCACGGCGGTGCTGGACAGCGGTCCAGCACACGGCTCACTTGAGTTGTATGCTGATGGATCCTTCACTTTCACACCTGTTGCCAATTTCTACGGCCAGGATGCCTTCTCTTACCATGCCAATGACGGCGAGTTTAATTCCAATTTGGCGACGGTGAATATAACAATCACACCGGTGAATGATGCACCACTTGCCTTGGATGATAGTTTTAACACGTCGGTAAACTATCCTTTATGGATTGGTGCACCTGGGGTATTGCTCAACGATACCGATATTGAGGACAACCTGCTCACAGCCATATTGGAGAGCACGCCTTTGCATGGCACTCTGGATTTACATATGGACGGTTCATTCACATATACACCAACGGTTGGCTTTATCGGAGTGGACACGTTCACCTACCATACCAACGATGGCGAGCTTGACTCAAACTCAGCCACGGTGGAGATCAACGTTACAGGTTATCGTTTCAGCTTGCCTATATTACTAAAATAAAAACTAAAACCAAGCAGGCGACTCAGAGACATAAGATCCCCGCACTCTATTATCAGGGTGTGGGGATGCTTTATGATGCTCTATAACCCTAATCAAGTTTTAATCAAAACTGGATAAATTGGGTGTATATTATGAAGGTTGACACTTGCTAAAATTTTTATTGGTATCACAAGTGTCCACCACCGGACCAAATTTGCTGTCCGTCCCCCCCGGACTTGCAATACCGGTGGCCCTCCTTAGATTGCCGGACGTGTCCCCCCCACGTCCGGCATCCTTTTAAGTAAAAAGAGGGTCGGGGTTGCGAAGGCGCTACCCGGGACCCTCTTTGAGAATGGGAATGGGAATGGGTATCTTATTTTCGGGTCAGGTTGAGGTTTTGGTCAGCCGAGCTCATCGACATGGGGTGGTAGGTCGGCTCGGAGCGTGGATTAGCAGGCTGTACAGGTTTCGGTGCGGGATGCGCCTCACCTTTGGATGGTACCCGGTATTGGGCTGCGTGGGCTGAAATGACCGGGCTGGTTGCCAGTGGTTGAGGCTGGGCTTGCCTTGCCACCGGATGCACCGTTGACTTGGTTGTACCCTGGCTGAAGAGGCGGCTCCCATTCACTGAGAATGAGCCGATGATCAACACCCGGATTACCCACACCATAATGGCCACAAATATTGGCACCACTTTGAGCATCGTCTCGCGGGAAAGTACCGCCCCTCCCAGCGATTCGTGGTTGAGCACAGCAATCGCCACACCCCACCAGGTGAGCATGGCATTCATCGCCGCTGCCAGCAGCCATGCGCCGAACAGATACCAGACTTCCTTGGGCTCTCCCCCACCGCGTTCAGGGGTGAACAGGCGGGCGAGTCCGGCAAAGTCGATGCCGCAGAAGGCGATCGCCAGGATGGTTGCCCAGCGCAAGCCCATAAAGCGCAGATCGCCGAGTAAATCGGTGAGCGCAAAGTCGGTGGTGGTGTAGTTGAAGATTTCAAATGCCACCAACGCACCCAGGATCAGCATACCGAATATCAACCCGCGTGAGGGCTTGTAGGCGTGGAGAGCACGGTTCACTTTTGTAACAGTCATTCCATTGTGGTTCATATTAATCTCCTTTGGTCTTCTTGACCTGTGATCTGGTAGTTTTTATCACCAAATAGAACAATTATGTATAATATAGAACAATTGTTCTAATTTGTCAAGAGGCAATTTCTGAAAATACATTGCCCATCTCTTTCTTTTTAACTACTCAATGAGCATTTTTACTGGGTCACCAGCGGCTATTTTAGAAGAGTTTATCCAGAAAAAGTGGGGTCGGGTGAGTAATTACCTTGCTTAATTAGAACATCTGTGCTATCATCGAGAAGAAATTACTCACGGATCCGCATTTTCACATCACCTGCAAATATTTGAGTGGATCCTTACCGGGATGGGTGAGTAATTACATCGGGATATTGATACTATTCATCGGAGGGCATATGAGCAACGGACCATCGCTGGTGATTCGAGGCACGTTCATGGGATGTACAGCATTGGCTTTATTAGGCTGGTTCCTGGCTGGACAGATCGAGCTTTCTCCTTCAGACGAAGTGGCATATGCAGCCGCATCGGATCAGACCGATGAAAATTCAGCCATATCCAATACCTGCCAGGTGAGTATGAGTTATCCGTATGGTATATTGCAATGGTGTCAGATCATCACCCAACAAGCCGCACTGGCTGAGCTACCCCCCGACCTGATCGCGGCAGTCATCCTGATGGAGAGTGGTGGAGACCAGGCTGCCTATTCAAGCAGCGGTGCGGTGGGATTGATGCAGGTGATGCCGCGCGATGGCATTGCGGCAACCTTCGAATGCATCAATGGACCCTGTTTTGCCAGCCGTCCGACGATCGAAGAGCTGTTGCAGCCTGAATTTAACGTTGAATACGGTAGCCAAATGCTAGCCGGATTGGTCTCCAACTTGGGCAACCCGCGCGAGGCATTGAAAGCCTATGGTCCCATGGATGTGGACTATTCTTATGCAGATCGGGTGCTTTCGATTTACGAAAATTACCGCTAGTACAAATTGTAACCTAGGTGGGAGAGCTTATGGGCTCTTCACCGCCACTGGAAGGAAGTAAGACCTGCCAAGTAGGGTGCTGATTGGCTCACCACCCACCCACGCTGCCTGGTCACTTTGTACCGCAAAATCCTCATTTATTAAAGCACCGCTCGAATTACCATCAACCCTGACAACCAGATTCACTTGAATAGTACTCAACGGATCCAGGCTGGGGAATTCCCAGCCAATGGTGTCTCCAACTCTCGTGTAGGGTAAACTGGAAGATATAAAAGTCGCTCCAGTTGGGAGAGTATCGGTGAGCACAACGTTCGTAGTTGAAATGAGCTCGTGGGCATTAGTGACGGTGAGGGTATAGGTAAGCAGGTCGCCCTGGAAGACCATAGGTGCCGAAGCAATCATATTCAGCTCCAGGAAGTTCAGCTTTTCCAGAAGGGTCGTCACCGCTTCTCCATGCACCTGCGCCACCTGGTCGCTCTGCACAGCATAGTCATCGTTTGCGATCGCCTCGGTTGCTGTGATATTCACCCGCACCACCAGCTCAGTATTGACCTTTCCCAGGGGTTCCAGGGTGAGGAAATCCCAACGGACCATATTCCCGGTTTGGGTATAGGGTTCACTGGCAGAGACAAACGTCGACCCGACCGGGATGGTATCGGTGAGTACGACACTTGTATTGGGGCTGATGACAGAAACAGAGCTGATGCTGAGGGTATAAGTGATTAAATCACCGGGCATAACGGAGGAAGAAGAGGCAACTTTATCCAAATCAAGATCGTGATAGTTGACTGCAGTCAAAGCATCGATGCGACCCCATCCATAAGCACTATTGGGCACCCCGCTGCTGCTGCAGCCTGTCCAGGATTTGTGCAGGGCAGATTGCTCGATGATCGTTTCGATCTCGCTCACCTGCCCGCGCAGGACGGGTTGGGCTGAGATGAGCAAAGCCACCAGGCCAGCCACATGCGGCGCGGCCATGCTGGTTCCACTCCAACCGCCTTCATAACCACCCCCTGGAACGGATGAACGAATACTCACTCCTGGGGCAGAGATATCCGGCTTGGGGCGGTTGCTGCCATCCACGGTGACGGGGCCACGGCTGCTAAAGCCAGCGATCGTATCCGTTGCATCAGTTGCCCCAACAGTGAATGACTCATTATAGATGGCAGCAGGAGCATTGATTGTAGAACAACCACTACCTGAATTACCAGCCGAGTGAGCAGTCACAATCCCGGCTGCCACCAGGTTTTGTACCGGGATGAGCAAGGAGTCGGGATTACAGCCTTCACTGGGAGGGCATCCCCACGAATTATTGATCACATCCGGAGCAAGGTCGGGGCGGGGTTCAGAGCCATTCACGCGGGTAGGCGCAACGAACCACTCATAACAGGTGGAATAGGTTTCAGGAGTGCCGTTCCCGCCAGCATCCATATTCCGGCAGCCGATCCAACGTGCCTCCGGTGCCATGCCGATCTGGTTGTTGCCACCATCATCCCCCACCATGCTACCCATGGTATGCGTGCCGTGTCCGTGCGGATCAATCGGAGTGGAGGATGGATTGGCCGTGGCATCAAACCAGTTATAGTCATGCTCAACCGCGAAGCCATCCCATCCGCGGTATTGATTTTTTAATGCAGGATGATCCCATTCATATCCGGTATCCTGCCCACCGATCACCACACCCTGCCCGCTATAACCAAGCGACCAGACGGCGGGTGCATTCACCTGGTTAATGTTCCACTCGATCGCCTGGGGTTGGACTGTGGAGCCGAGTTCCTTAACCGGCGCATCCAGGGCGATCGCTGGATTGGCGTACAGGTGCGCAACATCGAGCCTTTGCGCTAAAATCTGGACAGTAGCTATGCTGCCCCGCACCCAGATCATGTTGGCGATCCAGTGAGCCCGGTAGGATACACCCAGCCTTTCCAGCTCGGCAATGACTGGTTTTTGGGTATGCTCAGCGAATGAGGTTAAGCTCTGGTATACGAAGAGACCCTTTTCGAGCCGGCTTGGCAATGAGCTTGCTCTATCCAGATCTGCCTGCGCTGTCAAATAGACCAGGAATTCTGTTTCCCCTTCAGTAGCATTCTGTAAGACCCAGGAATCCACCTTGGTCTGCCATGGGGCGGCAGATACCGGGGCAGCTGAGCCAGCCAAAATGATCGATAAAATTGCCACTACAACCAGTAAACGATGACCTAATTTTTTCATTTGTATTCTCCTACATTTTTATCAACAGTCTCAATTCAGGCAAAATGAATGGTATGACGACTAATCCACCAGCCACAAGTGCCAAAGCGCCTAGAATTAAACCGGAAACTGGCAACGACAACTGTAAAACTCCATACGCCACCAGCCCACCCAACAAGGCAACCGGAATCACACGCACCAGCGTTGAGCGAACATCTGCCACACCTGCAAAACGACGATTAAGCAAATACCACAGCAATATGGCTTCAGCAGAAAAAGCCAATCCATTTGCCAGGGCAATACCTGCCGCACCAATGCGGAAACCCAGCGCAATCGCCAAACTGACAAAGGTTATCGTAGCCAGAAAGGAAGCTCCCAATGGGATCAAGGCATTTTGTTGAGCGTAAAATGAACGCGAAGCAATCTCTAGCAGGGCATGACCCATCAGACCGATCAGGAAACCGCGCGTCACCCACACGACGAGATCAGTACCAGCTGCATCAAAGCCAAGAATACTCACCAGGGGGCGTATCCCCACCATCACCAGAACTGCGGCGGGAATGGTGAGGGCCAGGATGATACGACAGGCTCGGTTCAGCGACTGTCGAAAGTTATCCAACTGCTCACGGGCAATCTGCTCAGAAATGGTGGGAAGGAGCACGACGCCGATGGCGGTGCCCACTAGGGTTTCAGGCACCTGCATGAATAACCAGCCATACACCAATGCAGACACTGCCCCAGGCACCAACCAGGAGGCAATGCTATCCGTGGCGATGAATACCAGTTGGATGAAAAAGACGGTCAAGACACGCGGGCCCATCAAGGCTAAAACTTTACGAACTCCCGGATGATGCAAGTTAATAGCAGGCGTCCAATGGAATTTATAGATGACCAACCCGGGCAACTGGATTAGCAGGAACATTGCAGCCCCGATAATGCCTCCATACACCAGGCCGTATACCCCCATACCAAAGGCAGGCAAGCTGATTGGACCGATTTGATAACCGGTCTCAGGTGCTAGGATGATGACTCCAAAAAGCATCCCCAGGTCGTACATGCTGGGTGCCATGGCGGGTAAGAGGAAATGCTGATTGGCTTGCAAGCCGGCAATCACCAGCCCGCTCAGTGAGAAGATCATGGTTGCAGCCAGGTCCAGGCGCATGATGTTCGTTACGAGCTGCTGTTGCGCGGGCGAAAACCCAGGCGTGACCACTCTACTTACGAGAGGACCAGCCAATATCGCCAATATCAGCGCTATGCCACCCGTGACCAGGAACATCAGGTTTGCGATGCGCGAGAATAGGTCCCATAAAGCCTTGCGATCTTGCTTCTGTAGCGTTTCACTTAATACCGGGATGAAAGCAATCCCCAATGCACCGCCGGAAATGAGGGCGAAGAGCAGGTCGGGGAGGTTGTTAGCGGCGTTGAAAGCATCCAATTCGGGTGAAAGCCCAAACTGCCGCGCAATCAGGATCTGGCGAGCAAACCCCAGCACCTTTTCCAACCCGAAGAAAACCGCCACTATCAAGGTTGACTTGGCAAAGCGCGACATTTGCCAAGTATAGCATGAGTTTATGGTCCGTTATGGATGTGGGATACATTTGGAGATCGAGCAAAGCCTGGAAATAATCTCTTTGTGATGTTGGAAACAAGTCCTCAATCCTCGAAATGTTGCGTCCTCACCCTGGATATGGTAGAATTCCGTGCGCTTGTGGGGGTTCAACGTTTATGGAGGGATGGCCGAGTGGCTTAAGGCGCCTGTCTTGAAAACAGGTATGGAGAAATCCATCGTGGGTTCGAATCCCTCTCCCTCCGCCAGAACCCGAATTTGTCAATTCCACCCTGAGCATTGAGGAGTGTTTAGACAGTTGCTTCTTTATTTCACTGCTTCGCGACGAAACCTGGCGAACGAAGTGACCGTGGCAAGTGGAGTGTGTCCATTCGAATCCCTCTCCCTCCACCAGAACTCAAATTTTTCAATTCCATCCTGGGTATTGAGGAGCGTACTTTGTTACGAAACCTAGCGAACGAAGAGAGCGTGGCATGTGATGGGAGGACAAAGTGACCTTATGCAACTCGGGCATCAAGGCTACCATGGATGCCCTGCGTCTGGTGCGTGCCGCGATGGGTCATCGATAGGTGGCAAAATTCGAGGATGGGTATGGGCTGGACGAGGGTCATTTCCATAATGATATTGACACCCAAGCAGCAGCAGTATAAACTGGGTAGGCATTTCATTGGTATAAAATATGAGAAAGGATAGTCAATGGCAAACATAGATTCTCTCGTTCAAGATTTTCTGGCGCAAAAGAAGATCGCCGTGGTGGGTGTCTCGGATAAACGCGAGACAGGCTGCAATGCCGCATACCAGCGGTTTAAAGCCGCAGGCTATTCAGTCAGCGCAGTCAACCCGCGGATTGGCACTTTTGAAGGCGATCCGTGCTACCCCGATCTAAAATCGATCCCAGAGAAGCCGGATGGCGTCTTTATCCTCACCAACCCAAAAATTACCGAACAGGTCGTCCAGCAATGCGTGGAGCTTGGGATCCAACGCGTTTGGATGCACTGCTTGATGGGTACCAAGCCTGGTCTGGCAGCCAGCATGACCAGTGTTTCTCCCGAGGCGGTGCGCATGTGCCGTGAGAATGGGATCACCGTCATCCCCGGCGCTTGCCCCAATCAATACTTAAAACCGGATTTCGGCCACTCCCTGATGCGGATCATGTTCCGCACCATTGGTTTCCACAGCATCAAGGAAGGTTAGCTCATCCCATCTGCAAGTTTGCTTGATCGCGTAAATAAAATTGGATGATCGCCAGGAGGATTTGCGATGGACAGGATCTTGGTGGCTTATGCCACAATGGCTGGTTCAACAGCGGATGTAGCCCAGGTGGTCGGTGAGGAGATCGCCAAAAGCGGGCTGCAGGTCGACGTTTTACCGCTTGCAGATGTCAAGAATCTGGAGCTGTACGATGGTGTGGTAGTGGGTGGTCCGATGATCATGGGTTGGCACCGCTCAGCGTTAAAGTTTCTCAAGAAACAACGCTCCACTCTTCAACGTAAACCCCTGGCAATATTCGTTATGGCGATGAGCCTGACGCAGACGGGGGAGACGAGCGTGGATGGTTTGACGGTCACCGTCGATGAAAACCTGCCGAAACCTCCCAAAAAACCGGGTAGTTTAAGCTTCAGGGAGAACTACGCCCGCCTCTCACATTATCTCCAGCCTGTGCTTAAGGCAGCCCGTCCAGCCAGGCCATTGAGCATTGGATTCTTCGGCGGGCGTCTGGAATACGGGCGCTTGAAGTGGTGGGCGGTGCTGTTCGCCATGCTCATTATCCAGGCTCCGGCAGGCGATAAGCGCAACCGGCCAGCGATCCGCGCCTGGGCTGCCAGCCTGGTTCCCCTCCTGTCCGGGCACGGGGAAGTGTGATGAGGTTAGTCGGGAAGTCACCCTGGTACTCACCTGCGGAAATATTCGACCCATCCTATTACCCCTCAGTTAATATCGCATATCGTCATCTAAATCCACCCATAAAATAAAGCTGGCGGATGCTCCCGCCAGCTTTATAAATACTCGCACAATTATGGATTGGAAAAACGGCTAATCAGCGTTTTTCCTGAGCTAGAAGAAATTCGCTTAGGCTTTCTTCGGCTCGTCGGGTTTCTTCAGATCATCAACTTTCTTGGATAGGGCGTTGATTTTCTGACCAAGCGCTTCGACATCAGCTTTGGTGGGGATGTTCATACGGGCAAGCACATTCTCGACATTCTTGTTGATCTCAACGGTGACATCTGCAGTTTTGGTCTTGCGCTTATCCATCATCTCGTGGATGAGTGTCTTTCCGTCTTTTTCGGCGATCTCACCACGCTCAACCAGCTTGTTTACGAGCGTTTCGATCTCTTCCTGGGCAATCACAGCAGCGCCAATAGATGCCAGGAACAATCGCCGTATCAATTCCATCATTTGATGTTGGCTTTTTTCTTCTACAACTTCTTCTTTCGGTTTGGTGGGCATATTCTTCCTCCGGTTTATTGAATAATGTGGGTTGGATTATATTCTATGACGCACTGCGTCGTAAAAAGTATAGCACTTTGAGCGTCAGGAGTCAAGAGATATTTCTGCTTTGTAATAAGGAGATTCAACTCGTTGATATTGAATGCGTAACTTCGTCAACCGCAGCATATAGCGAGCGAAATTCTTCAGCAAAGAGCTCAAGGAATATATCTGGGTCGGGGATCAGCCCTGCATCGGCGTTCAAGCCAACCATGAGTTGATTATTGTAACTCACAAAGCTCAATCCGACACCGATCCGCCCTGACTGAGGCACCCAGGCGATCATGGATCGGATGGGGGCGTCGGCCATGATAAGCTTGCGGCGCGACCCGGGAACGTTTGTCGATACAATGGTTCCTTTTGTATCCAGAAACCTGGTGGCCAGCTGCTCAATCCAACCGGGCAGCATGCCTAGGATATTGAGAATAAAATAGGTGGCTGCATATTCGGCAGAGGCTTTCAGGGTATCCATACCGTGTTTGATCCCTTCAAGCCGCTCAAGCGGGTGCTGGCTATCCAAAGGCAGATCGAGGAATACCAACCCAAAGTTGTTGCCAAGCTCATCATCAATTCTCAGTCCGCGCAGGTTCACCATGATGAACGCGCGTATGTTACGCTTTCGGAAATCGTTATGCAGCTCCATATATCGCCGGATCGCTCCCGTAGAAACAGCCATCACTACGTCATTGATCGTGGCTTGCTTGTACAGGGCGATTTTCTTGATCTCGGGCATACTTAATGGCTCAGACCAGGCTACCTTTTTCACCTCCCCCAGCGGTCCTTTCAGGATCGTAGGTGGATCGGGGTGGCGAAATAAAATCCGAAAGATGGCAGCAACCATATCGATGACATTTGGTTTCCTGCGTGATCTCCCCTGAGCAGAATTGGGGATATCCTTTTGTTGAACTTGAAGTGGGCTTTCAACCTGTGGTTGAGCTGAAGAACCCTCGGCGGAGGCATGGGTCAGGGTCGACAAAACGCGCATCAATGCTATACCGTCAGCAATGCAGTGGTGCAAGCGAACGATGATGATGCTTCCTTCGGAATGATTGTCAACCAAGGTGAGCTTCCACAATGGCAGGGCAAAATCCAGAGCCGTGTTCATCTTTTCGTTGACCAACCGCTCCACTGCCTTTTCATCAGACGGGAGCGTGAGTCGTTCAATATTAGCTTCAACCCGGAAAGTGGGCAGATCATCCCAGTATGGACGCCGGAATTTTTGAGTGGGCAGGACAATCCGTTGACGAAGGCGGCGGAAGCGTTTAACCGCCGCTTCCAGATCTGCAACCAACCGGTTATAATTTACCTGCCCGGCAAACCTGATGAGTACCGTGATCATCATCGGATTGGTCTGGCTTTCCATGCGGAACCATGCAAGATCAACATTGTTTAAATTAACTTTGGCGATTTCTCACCTCTACCACCAAAAAAGTATTTGCATATTAAACTAACCGGATAGGATACCATATAATCCAGGTTAAATTTCACCGATTTTCTTGGTAATCAGCTTGGGGTTAAGAACGAATGGCGAGAATCAGCGCGATCAGGAACAACACCCCCCAGGCATACCACGGGCCATCAAAAGCCAGGACAAATGCTCCTGCAAGCAGGCAAAATCCGGCCAGAAGTGTACTGCGCACACCATTCAATGGACCCGGAGGAGGGCGTTTCAGGCTGTTTTCCAATACTTTCATCCCCTCTGCCAGAATTAACGGGCTTTTACGAAGCACGTCCACCATTTCCGGCAGAACCAGGGCGCTGTCTCGGATCACGGTCAAGGGATTGAACTCTTGCAATAAGATGTAACGAACATGTTTTCGGGCAGCCAAGGGAATATTGATCTCTGGATCAAAGACATGCCCCACCCCTTCAATCGTCACCAGGGCTTTGACCATCAGGATGATCTCGCCTGGGTACTGGATTTGATAGTGACCTGCCATGAGAACAGATTGCAAAATCACCTGGGCCAGGGAAAAATCTTTGAAATTAGGGTTCATCAACCAACGGGTGTACAAGTCGGAGGCTGCCCGGCGGAAGCCTTCGATATCGGCTCCTTTTCCAGGTATGGTCAGTGAAGTGAGGTAACGTGCCGCATTCTCCGGATCTCCGGTCACCAGGGAATAGAAATAGTAGAACATGCCCTTGCGCATATCACGCGTAAACCTGCCGACCATCCCCAGGTCTATAAATCCAACGCTGATCTCCCCGCTGCGCGGCTTTTTGAAGATCATTAAATTCGCAGGGTGCAAGTCGGCGTGGAAAAAGCCATCACGGTATATCATCCTGACGATTGCGCCAATTCCCAGGTCGATCGCCTGGCGGCGTTGCTCGGCGGTCAGCTTTTTTAAGGCTTCTTCATCGGGCTTGATGCCGTGGAAGTATTCCATGCACAGCACATCCCGGGAGCTGTACTTCCGATAAATACGAGGGAAACGCACTTCTGGTTCATCTTTAAAATAAGCCGAAAATGTGTCAGCATTATCCGCTTCAAAGCGCAGGTCAACCTCGCGCAAGGTGTATGCGCTGAACTCATTAATGATCCGCGCAGGCTGGTAACGGGCCAGGAAGATCTGCAGGAAATTGCCAAAAAAACGCAGAAGTTTTGTATCACGCTCAATTAGCGTGCGAACTCCAGGCTTGAGCGCTTTAATCACAACCTTTTCATTAGAAATCAACCTTGCCCGATGGGTTTGTGCCAGGGAGGCTGATCCCAGTGGGATGGGGTCAATCCAGCGGTACATGCTATTGAGCGGAAGGTTGAGGCTTTCGACAATAAGTTCTTTGAAGCGTTCGTAGGAGACGGCGGGAAGCTTATCCAGAAGGTTTTTTAACTCATCCGTGATAGCTTTGGGGAGCAAATCTTCACGCAAGCTGAGAATCTGGCCAAGTTTTATATAGGTCGGTCCCAGCTTTTGCAATCGCAGCCTGAATTGAGTGGAGAAGGGTAGTTTAATAATGCTTTTATCCAGGAAAGGCCTGGTGAGAGCCAGGAAAAAGCGCAGGATCAACATCCAGAGGCTGCGATGTTCTCCCAACTCTTTTTTCTGTCTGACAAAATCCATGCCACCCCCCAACACCATGCCTAAAAACTGACCGGAAGTCTCGATGAATCGAACAATCAGACCTGGAGGGCGCCTTTCCTGATATGCTTCAAACCCGGTATCCATGGAAAAGTCTATTTACGCGGATTTTTCGGAGTATAAAAGACCTGAGTGCCAGCAATTTTATCGTGCCAACCCTGGCGTTTCGGATCCCACAAAACCCATAAAAAACCCAGGAAGAGAGGTATGGCAGAGATCTCATAAGCGAAAAACCTGACCAGAGCTCTGCCAAAAGAAACCTTCGAGCCATTCTTTCGGGCTACCTTCAAGCCTAAGATGGCTTTACCGGGAGTGAATCCAACCAGTGTCCAGAAAAATGTGTAATACCCGATCACCACCAGGGTGATCAATACAGCGCCGATGGCGAGATTATAAGTGGAGTTCTCCAATATGGTTTTTATATACTCCACCAGCCCTGC
>Ga0209254_10002688_pt1 | contig 16218 bp, 12 predicted proteins | sample FrelakmetDIP11DI_FD_187148 | JGI IMG/M metagenome (GOLD analysis project Ga0209254, IMG submission 187148) | Freshwater lake sediment microbial communities from the University of Notre Dame, USA, for methane emissions studies - DIP11 DI (SPAdes)... | ecosystem: Environmental > Aquatic >... | reverse complement strand
GCCGGAGCTCCTCCGACACTACTTCAAGGCTACGGGCAGGAGCAGCAGTTCGTACGACTCTGCCAGATTCGCCCTGCGCTCCTACGCACGCTGGGCAACCGAGGCCGGCCTTCTCAAGACAGACCCCTACGTATCCACGCGACGAATGAGGAATCTCGATCCCGCCGAGCGCTAGGAGCTCGCCCGCTGGCTCGCGCATTGCGGCTGCGCCACCACTACCGTCCGATCCCGCCTGGATAGCATGTCAGCCTCCGCACGCTGGTTCCTCCAGGTCCACCACCTCCCGCTGAACCGCAAGGCCGCAGGCAGGCAGACATCGCCGCCTATCAGCGCTGGCTGGACCACCGCAATAGGGCCACCGGCTCCAGCCACCTCTCGTCTGCTACCATCATCTCCCGCATGCGCACCGCCAGGATGTACGTCGAATGGAGCCGCACCTGCTCGACCACCCCCCCTCGAACTGCAACAGTCGCCCCTGAGCCCCCCGCGCTTCCTCCCGCTACAATATCCCCACCGCCGGAGACCCTGCCATGAACCGAGTCCTGACCGCCCTTGCCGCCGTCCTCTTGGCCTCGCTGGGCTGCTCGTTGGGCAAGCGCCTCGCCCCGCAGGCCTCCGCCGCGCCGACCGAAACTCCCGCCACGCAGGCCGCGGCCGCGCCGCCGGGCACCGCCGAACGCCTCGCGCAGCTCGGCGGCGAGCCGTGCCCCGAGAGCGACTTCACCTGCGTCACGCTCCACGTCCCGATGGATCACGCGCAGCCGGACGGCGAGACGATCGACGTCGTCTTCGGCGTCCTCCCGGCCACCGGCGAGCGCAAGGGTATGTTTGTTACCGCCAACGGCGGCCCAGGCGGCTCGGGACTGTCCGTGGCCGACTCCTACACCTCCGCCTTCGACCCCTCCATCCCCGAGCACTTCGATATCGTCTTCTTCGACCAGCGCGGAGTCGGCCTCTCCGGCGGCCTGCAATGCGCCGAGGCGGCCGCCGCTTTTTACCGCTCGGATTGGGACGCCTCGTCACCCGAGGGCGAAACAGCTCTCGCCTCGGCGGCGAGGACCTTCGCTGCGGATTGCGTCGAGGAGATGGGCGACCCCGGTCTCCTTCCTTACCTCGGCACCGACCAGGCCATCCAGGATCTGGAGGCCTTTCGCCTCGCCATGGGCGATGAGACCCTCTGGCTCTATGGCGAGTCCTATGGCACGCAGTTCGCCCAAACCTATGCCGCGGCCTACCCGCAGCATCTCTCCGCTCTGCTCCTCGACGGCACGGTGGACCTAACCCTCAGCGGCCTCGAGTTCTACGCCCAGCAGGCCCAGGCCTTCAACGATGTGCTGGTGAAGACGCTCCAGGCCTGCAACGAAGACGAGGCCTGCGCCGCCGACATGGGCGGTGACGCCCTTGAGATCTACGATACGCTGGCGCGCGATCTTCAGACCGAGCCCAGGTCCTTCACCTTCCCGCTTCCCCTGGGCGGGAGCGCCACTCGCTCCTTCAGCTTCTCCGATCTGGAGAATGCCGCTGCCGGCTACATGTACTCAGAAACCTCGCGCATGATTTTCCTGCGCGCCCTCGCCGCCCATGCCCGCGATGGCGACCTCGCTCCCATGGCGCGCGTGCTCTACGACTCGCTCGGCCTCGATCCGCAAACCGAGGCGGCTGTCGTCGATCCCACCTACTCCGACGCCGTCTATTACGGCGTCGAGTGTCAGGACTACACCTATCCCGGTGACTCCGAGGAGGATCGCCTCCGAGCCTACCTCGAGGCGGGCGATCCGCTCGATTCTGCCCTCGAGCACTTCGCCCCGATCTTCTATGGCGACCTGCCGTGCGTCTACTGGCCCAACGCCACGCGGGATGCCGCGCGCCCGGCGCCGCTCACTATGCCCGGGGTCCCGACCCTCGTCCTCGGCGGCACGGCCGATCCGGCGACGCCCTACCAGAACGGCCTCGATGTCTTCCGCCGCCTCGACCGCGGCTATCACATCACCGAGACCGGCGGTCCGCACATCATCTACGGCTGGGGCGTGTCCTGCGTCGACGACCTCGTCACCCAGTTCCTGATCGAGGGCGAGATTCCCGAATCGGAGACGATGTGTGAGGGCGTCGTCGCCGATGACTTCGTTTCCCTCTCGCCGCGCAGCGCCGCCGCGTTCGCCGACCCGCTCGATGCCTTCGCCTCGCTCGACGACGAGATCTACTACCTGCCCGAGTATTACTACTGGGACTACGCGACACCCACTTCCGTCGGCTGTCCCTTCGGCGGCACGCTGGCCTTCGATGTCACCGACACCGGCGAGTCCTTCCGCTTCGACTCGTGCGCCTTCTCCGACGGTTTCGCCCTCCGCGGCGACGGCACCTACGACGACGAGGCCTCGCTCTTCACCATCGAAGCGACGGTCAGTGGCCTCGCCTCGGGCGATCTCACCTACACGCGCGAGGCCGATTGGAGCCTCTCCCTCCAGGGAACCTACGACGGTCAGGAGGTCGACCTCTCGCAGTAGATCTTGGATTTGGCCCCCCAAGGTGGCCACTCGCCCGGAACACGGCCGTCCCCGCCGTCCGATCCTCGACTCGGTGACGGTCGAGCCGCCGGGGCCGTTCGCGGCGGTACGTGCGCGGGATGGGGCGAGTCCACTCTCCGCCGCTTGCAGGAGTGGGGGGGGGAGCCCCCTCGCTGGGATCGAGGGGGTGGCGCGCGTCTGCTTCTAGCCCACCATCAGAAGCGAAGCCTCCGCTTCGCGCAGGCGCGGGGAGCGGGCCACGGCGCGCGAAGGGCGGCGCGTGCGCGCCGCCCCTGTGGATCATCCAAGGCGCCGAGTCAGTCAGGATAGGCTTCGCTGCGATACACCTCTTTCCCCTCGAACAGGGTAAGGAGCACCGTGGCGGTGTGGATCTCGGCCGCCGGAATCTCGAGGATGTTCTTGTCCAGCACGATCAGGTCCGCCTTCTTCCCCACCTCGAGCGAGCCCAACTCGTCCTCCAGGAAGGCGGCGTAGGCGCCGTTGCGTGTGAAGGACTCGATCATCTGCTCGACGGCCACCTGCTCGGAGGGAACCAGCGGGGTCTCGAAGTCGGGATCGATGTAGACCTCGCTCCCGGCGGGCACGGTGCGCGTGACGCCAATCTCGATAGCGTCCAGCGGATTGGGCGGCCAGGTGACGGGGTAGTCGCTGGCCGAGGCCACGACGACGCCTCGATCGAAGAAGCTGCGCATCGGGTACTGCTGGTCCGCCCGCTCCTGTCCCACATAGTCGACCGCCTGATAGTAGTACGTGTCGACGACGAACCAGTAGGGCTGCGGCACGGCGATCACGCCAAGGTCGGCGAAGCGGCCGATGTCCTCGGGATGGACGAGCTGAAGGTGGGTGATCATTGACCTTCGATCTCGTTCGCCGTTCCGCTCGTTGGCGTAGGCAATGCCATCGAGGGTGATGCGCGTGGCCGCGTCGCCGATGGAGTGCACGTGGATCTGGATACCCGCCTTGTCGAGCGCGGCGCACATCTCATTGTAGTGCGCCGGATCCCAGAGCAGCACCCCTCGGCTATCGGGCATGTGCAGGTAGGGGGCTTCGAGGTAGGCAGTGCCGCCCTCCAGAACACCATCCATGAAGATCTTGGCGGCGATGATCTCGAACGCGCCTCCGGCTTCCTTCTCGCGCTGCGTCTTCAACGCGTCCACCGCGGAGAGATCGTCGTCTGGCTCGATCCCCACGGCGGTTGGGAAACGCAAGGACATCTCGCCGGACGCCTCGAAGTCGTGCAGCGCCTGCACCTCGGCCGCACCGCCGCCGGGCAGGTGGGGGATGTAGACGGTGGTCAGGCCGAGGGAGTGCGCGAAGTCCTGGAAGTAGCGCAGCCCTTCCTGCAGCTGTTCGGCCGTGTAAGGCGGGATGACTTCGGCGACCAGTTCGGCCGCGGATTCGCGCAGCGTCCCCGTCGGATTGCCCTCGGCGTCGCGCTCGATGATCCCCCCGGGCGGATCGGGAGTCTCGCGCGTGATGCCGGCCATCTCGAGGGCGTGCGAGTTGACCCAGACGCTGTGGTAGTCCTCCGAAGCGAGGACGACCGGAATGTCCGGCGCCAGGTCATCCAGCAGATCGACCGTCGGTCCGTGCGGTCCGAAGACGGCGTTTACCCAACCGCCTCCCTGGAGACCCTCGACACCGGGATTGGCGGCGAGGAAGTCGCGGATCGCCTGACGGCATTCCTCCGCCGATCCGAGTCCATACAGCGACACCTCGTACAGCTCCGAGACCGCCGAGGTGGCGTGGGAGTGACTGTCGATGAACGCGGGGAGGACGAGCCGGCCCTGCAGGTCGACCACCTGGGTCGTCTCACCGACGAACGCTTGGGCGCCCTGGCTGTCGCCGACATAAGCAATCTGTCCGCCCTTCACGGCCAGCGCCTCGGCCACGCTGCGCTCGGCGTCGACGGTGTAGATCGTGCCGTTTGTTAGAACGAGATCGGCCATCACGTCAGGCGCTTGCTGGCATGCGGAGAGACCGAAGGAAAGCAGTACGGCGATCGAAAGGATCCATCGCTTCATCGGGGAACCTCCTGTTTTCGTCAATGGGATCGGATGGGCGGTCGGAGTCGCCGGCGCCACGGCACCTGCGGGGGATTGCCGTCAGGCATGGCCGAGGCGTCGCGCATCTAACCTCAAGGGCAGCCATCGTCGTTTCCCCCTGGTCATGGGCGGCGGGCATGGAGATCGAGGAGGATGGCGAGCGGAGTATAGGGCCGCACGCTTGGCGGCGCAATCGGGACGCCCAGGGCGAGCTGGGGGGAGGCCGCGGACGGCTTGCCCCCCGCACATCCCTGGTCTGTCCACGCCAAACGTTCGCGAATTTATGTCAGAATATGACACCAACCAGCGGTAGTCATGGAGGTGGACATGGCCTCGAGCGCCACTCGCCTGCATGCGTTGCTCATGTTGCTCCAGCGCCAGCCCAGCCAGAAAGTGGCGGGGCTGGCGGAGGCGCTCGGGGTCTCGGTGCGCACGCTCCATCGCTACCTGGCGACGCTCGAGGAGATGGGCGTCCCGATCTACACCGAACGCGGGCCGCATGGCGGGGTGTCGCTCGTCCAGGGCTATCGCCTGCCGCCGATGATCTTCACACCCGAGGAGGCAGTTGCCGTGTTTCTTGGGACCAGCGTGGTGGGACAGATGTGGGGGGAGCTCTACCGCGAACCGGCACAGGGTGCCATGGTCAAGCTGGACAACGTCCTTCCCACACATCAGCGCGACGAGGTCGCCTGGGCGCGCCGCTCGCTCATCGCCACCGGCATGCATCGTGCGGACCCCGTCGAGCTCTCGCCTCGCCTCGAGACTCTCCGCAGCGGCGCTCGTTCGCTTCGGTCCGTGCGCATGACCTATCAGGGTGGAACCGATCCGGCCGAGACCGATCGGCTCGTCGATCCGTACGCGCTAATCTTCCGCAGCGGCTGGTGGTACCTGGTGGGGTTCTGTCACCTGCGGCAGGCGATGCGCACCTTCCGCGTCGATCGCATTCGCAACCTCGCACTGACCGAGAACGCCTTCGTCCATCTCAAGGACTTCGGCCTGCAGCACTATCTCGACTCCGCCTTCGCCGATCAGCCCGTCGTCCGGGCGCGCCTGCGCTTCGTGCCCGAGGCGGCCCACATGGCGGCGCAGAACCTGTGGGGGCTCGAATCGGTTGAGACGTTGCCAGACGGCAGTGTCGAGATCGTCCTCGGCGCGCCGGACATGGTCTGGCTGGCGTCGATGGCGCTGAGCTTCGCCAGTTGGGTGACCGTCCTCGATCCGCCGGAGCTGCGCAACATGGTCCGCGATTGGGCGCGCGCGGTCGTGGCGCTCTACCCGGACACAACCTCGTCCTCAAGGATGCCGCAATGAAACGCAAATCGATCATGGTGCTTGTCGGTCTCCTGGTCGCCGCCGTCGTTCTCCTGGGCGGAGGTTTCTGGTACATGTCGACGCAGCCACTGTACGCCCCGGGGATGGTCCGCCGGGAGCAGGGGCTCTCGGCGCCTCTTGCGCCGCCGCCCCAGGTCGACGGCTCAGCGACGTGGCGCGTCGAGCCGGGAATCGAGTTGGCTCACTTCGCTGCAGGTGAAGGACGCACCGTCATCGTCGTCCATGGCGGCCCCGGAATCCCCTTCACGGCGCCGTTGCACGCACTCGACCCGCTCACGACCGCCTACCGCTTCCACTACTACGATCAGCGCGGCTCCGGCGAGTCCACCCGTCCCTTCGACCGCTTTGAGGGCGGAAACCCCTACAACAACATGCAGGCGCTGGACCGGGCACTGGGCTTCGGGGCGCAGGTCGCCGACATCGAACGGATCCGGCGGCTCCTCGGCGAGGACAAGCTGATCCTTCTGGGGCACTCGTGGGGCGGGCTCCTCGCCTCGCTCTACGCCGCGGAGTTCCCCGAGCACGTCGACGGTCTGATCCTCGTCTCTCCCGCCAACATGCTCGTCATGCCGCAACCGGAGGAGGAGAGCGACCTGTTCGCCAGTGTGCGCGACCGTCTGCCGGCGAATCGTCAGGCCGAATTCGCCTCGTTCATGGACGAGTATATGGACTTCGCCTCGCTATTCGAGAAGTCGGAGGACGAGCTGGTTGCACTGAACGAGCGTTTCGGCGAGTTCTATGCCGCGGTCGTTGACTTGCCGGCCGTGGAGCAGGGGAGACCGGGCGGGTGGATGGTCTGGGCCCAGTACATCAGCATGGGCCAACGCCACGATTATCGCAAGGCGCTGGCCGCGGTCGAGGCGCCGGTCCTCGTCCTCCACGGCCTCGACGATCTGCAGAGCGAGCAGGCGAGCCGGATGTATGCCGAGGCCTTTCCCCATGCGACGTTCGAGACGATCGCCGATGCCGGCCACTTCTCATTCGAGGAGCAACCGCGGGCGTTTGCCGGACTTGTCCAGGCGTTCCTGGACGACTTGGACTGACGCCCCGCGATCCCAGGAGGGCTCGATGATCACCATCAACTTGAAGAAGGACCTGAAAGCGTACTATCAGCCGCCGGTGAAGCGCATTGAGATCATCCAGATCCCGCGTTTCACATTCCTGATGATCGCCGGCGCCATCGAGAAGGGCCAGGTACCGGACTCGTCTCCGGAGTTCCAGGAGACGACCGGGGCACTCTACGGCGCCGCCTACACTCTCAAGTTCATGCTCAAGAAGCGAACCCGCAATCCGCTCGACTATCCTGTCATGGCGCTGGAGGGATTGTGGGATACGCGCGACGGCGGGTTCGATATCCGGGTCAAGGACAACTGGCTCTTCACGATGATGATCCTCGTCCCCGACCGCGTCACCTCCGGGGAGTTCGATGAGGCGATTGACTTGATGCGCAAGAAGAAGGGGGACCAACCTGCCTTCGCCCGCCTGCGCCTGGACCGGTATGCCGAAGGCCTCGTCGTGCAGGCTACGCACGTTGGCCCGTACGCTACCGAACCAGAGACTCTCGATCGCATGCGTTCGTTCCTTGAGGAGGAAGGCTACCGGGATCTGGTCGGGGTAGGCGGCAAGCACCACGAGATCTACCTCGGGGATCCGCGCAAGTCCGCTCCGGACAAGCTGAAGACGATTCTGCGCCATCCAGTGGCGCGTCGAGGGGCATAGCCATGCCCCGGCCGCGCACGAAAGCACAACTGCTCTCGGAAGGCGATGTGGAGCGCCGAGCGCTCGAGTCGTTCCTGACCATGCTGACGGAACGGCAGATGACCCAGCCGGGAGCCCTCGGCTCGTGGACGGCGAAGGATGTGCTGGCTCACCTCGCCGAGTGGGATCGGATGCTGATCGGCTGGTTGACAGTGAGTCAGCGAGGCAAGGCCCCGGACGTCCCCGCCAAGGGGTACAAGTGGAGCCAGCTGCCCGCGCTGAACGAGGCGATTCGTCGTAAACATGCCTCGCGAAGTGTGAAGCAAGTGCTCGCCATGTTCCGCCGCTCTCGCCGCCAGGTAGTCGCCGCGATCGAGGCGTTGCCCGAGGAGGTGCTCTTCACACCCGGGTTCTATCCCTGGCTGAAGACGAACACGCTGGCTAGCTACTTCACCTCGTGCACGAGCAGCCACGACCGGTGGGCGCGCAACGGCATGCGCAAGGCACTGAAGCGCAGGCCGGGATGAGCAAGGGCGAGGGGGCACTGCCTCGCTCCCGTCGAGGCGGCTTCGTTGGTGCGGCCGGTATCCGTCTCCGCTTCTCCGACGCCGTCGGGCCGCGGTAGGCCGCAAGGCAGGCCGACATCGCCGCCTATCTGCGCTGGCTGGACCACCGCAATCGGCCCACCGGCTCCATCCACCTCTCCTCTGCCACCATCATCTCCCGCATGCGCGCCGCCAGGATGTACGTCGAACGGAGCCGCACCTGATCGACCTCCAGCCCTCGAAGTGCAACTGTCCGCCGCCTGCCCATGCGCTATAGTACAGACAGGCGGTAGCACCATTTCCAGGTGCCACTTTCTGCGTTGCCTTCCCATGAAGACCATCTTTCGCACCTACCCCACCCAAGACAAGGCCAACGAGGCGATCCACCGCGCCCTCGAGTCCGGCCGGACCGTTGACTGGATGCGCCCCGAGCCTGACGGCATCCACGTCTCCTTCTCGCGCCAGGAGCGCCCGCCCATGACCGGCCGCAAGCGCCTCAGCCGGCGCACTCTGATCACCCTGGGCCTGGCCGTTCCTCTTTGCCTGTGCGCACTTGCGACCGGCATCGCCGCCCTCTCCCAGGAAGGCCAGCCTACCCCCACCTCCCTCGCGGCGGTCGTTCCACCTTCGACTGCAGCGCCCGCTATCCCTCCCACAAGCTCCCCCGAGCCAGTGCCAACCACCACCTCACCCGCTGCCCCTCCCTCGCCCGCCGCCAGCGCGCTGCCATCGCCCTCCCCCTACACACCAGCGACCGCCGGCATCATTCTCGCCCGCGTCACGCGTGTCATCGACGGCGACACCATTGAGGTGGAGATCGACGGTCGGGTGGAGCAGCTCCGCTACATCGGCATCGATACCCCCGAGCACGGCCTGCCTTGGTTCCAGGAGAGCACGGATGCCAACCGGGCCCTGGTTGAAGGGCAGACGGTCCGCCTCGAGCGCGACGTCTCCGAACGCGACCGCTACGGCCGCCTGCTTGCCTACGTCTATCTCACCTCGGGCACGTTTGTGAACGGCGCCCTCGTCTCCCAGGGGTTGGCTGACTCCGTCGCCTATCCGCCAGACACCAGCCATCAGGCCGAGCTCGATGCCATTGAGGAGCAGGCCAAGGCCCAAGGGCTGGGCATGTGGGTGCAGGCTGCTCCGGTCGGGGTTGTCATCGACGGAGCCTGCTCCCAGTTCAACTCACCGGGGGACGACAACTACTCCAAGGAAGAGGAGTATGTCTGTGTCACGAACCAGGGCACGGTCACTGTGGACATGACCCGCTGGTGGATCCGCGACAAGGCCGGCGCCACCTACTACTTCCCGGCCTTCAGCCTTGCCGCCGGTGCCAGCGTCAGGGTCCGCACCGGGTGCGGCCAACCCACTTCAACGGACCTCTACTGGTGCAAGGATGGCAACGCCGTCTGGAACAACGGGGGCGACACCGCCTACCTCTACAGCAGCCAGGACCAGCTAGTGGACCAGCTCACATACTAGCGACGCCGAGTCCGCGTGCCAATCCAGGTGTTTCGACCTCGCCCGTATCAGTCCGCTTCCTGAAGTGCTCTCATGGGCTGTGAGCCAGGAAGATGTCGCCCACTTGTCGCTCGGCTTGGGCGGCATCTCGCAGCCAGCCGGCTGCCTGGTTGGCTTCGGTCTGGTCGTGAAGTCCGTCGCTGACGGCGTCGAGCGTCCGCTGATAATCCCCTGCGGCCTGGTCGAAAAGCGCCGCCGCCTGCTCGAGGTCGGCCTTGCCGGGGAAGGCCTCACGCAAGTAGTTTCCATTCTCGTGGCGAAGATAGACCGCTGTCTCCAGCTCGATGCGCAGGTCTCCTAGATGCAGCTTGACACCTCGCTGTTCAAGTTGGGCGGCCAGCGCCTCGATGGCGTCCGCACCCTGCTTTGGGCCGTAGGGGTTGCCGCCGATAAGCAATTGCCCGTTGCGCTTCCAGATTGGCCCCAGATCTGTCTCCACTGGCCCTGGCTCGAAGACCACGAAGGTGTAGCGCCAGCTATAGAAGAACGATTTCGCCTGATCGGCTACCGCCTCCAACAAAGTCCGGTATGACACGTAGATTCCCTCTGCGCCAGGCGCCTGTTCGCCGGCCTGGCAGGTTGCCGGCGGCAGGCAGACCGTTTCGTAGAAGTAGAAGCCGTCGGCGGCGTAGCCCACCAGCACTTCGCTGTGCCCTAGGAACTCCTGGGCGTTGTAGAGCCGGCTCATGTTCAGCGGCAGGCGCACCGCATAACCCTGTGAGAGATAGTAGCGCAAGGCCTGGAGAAAGAGGTCCGGCGAGTCGGTGATGTAGTAGCGGCGGGTCAGGCCGAGGTAAGGGGCGGCAGCCAGGAACCCCGGCTCTGGATCAGTGTAGGGCGCAAAGCCCGTCTTGCCAGGGATGGAACTGGCGCCGTAGGTGAACCCCATTAGGAAGTCAAAATGCCGACGGGGCTCGGCCAGGCCGCGCTGGGCAGCGAGCATTTGGAGACTCGCGGATTGGCAGACCGGCTGGTCGTACGCTATCCAGGGCACATCTTGCAGATGGTATTCGGCGGGGTATGCGCCAAGCTGGCTGGCCGCCAGCGGGGTTGGCTGATAACTCTGCTGATAGTAGGCCTGCACGAAGTAGTCCTGCACTGCCTGCCAGCCGAGCCAGCCACCGAGGGCGAGCAGAAGCACGATCCCGCCTACCACTCCAAGACCGACGAGCCATTTGGATGGGCGCCTAGTAACCATGGCTGGCCAATCCTCTCAGACCACGGACGGAGACTCTCCTACGGATGGCAAGCGGAAAGAGGTCCGTACACAGAGACAACGGGCCACAGGCGAAAGGTGGCAACCCACACCAAGAGCGCGGAAGAATCTGGCAACTCCCTGGCCCGGCAACTTGGCATGCCAAGACTGTGGAAGCCGTGTTCCATCCCCAATATCATACTCCGACGACCACGCTGCTCGCACCATCAATAGGTTGATGATCACTACAAGCGTACTGCCGCCGACTCCTGCTTCACAGCTACACTCTCCGCGTCAACGCTGCGTCCTTTGCAGCACTCGACTCCGTCCTCTACCGAGTCGCGATCTAGCGAAGCAACCCAGCGGCTTCGGGCCTTGGACTGTCGCCAAGACAGGCTACACACCCGCCCTTCTCGCAGGACAAGCCCGGTCAGGCCGTCCCGAGACGGTCGGGACGATGTGCGGGCCTCACAAGGGCGCTGCCCGGCGGCTCTTGTCCTCGCGCGCCCTGCAGGCGGAGTCCCGCCTCGGCGGCCTACGGGGTGGACAAGAAGGTGGAGCGGAGTGAAGCTCTCGAACCCTGGATCAGCCGGAGTGGATGAGCACCTCAACGCCCATGGTCTGCAAGTCCTGCAGGAACCTGCCTGGCTCCACCAGCCAGGCCTGCAAGTGCAGCCCTGGCACACGCGCGGACCCATCGAGCATCTGCAGCAGGCAAGCGACCATCGGGGCGGCGGTCAGGAGATAACCATCGGCATGTGACACCTCAACGGCAAGCGTCACCTCCTTGCCATCCTCCTCCCCTGCTGCGTCCAGCCGCAGCACGGTCCCGTACGGGGGACGCGTGAACTCACGCAGCCCCCAGTGCATCAGCCTGCCGAACATCATCGCTCCGCGCCGCGGCGCCACCTTCACAAGCACCATCCCCAGCGGCATCAGAACGAAGTCCACAACCGGATTGAATCCCCCCACGAAGAACCCGGTCTCCACCAGGGAGGGGAACTTCAACGGCAGGGGACGCATCTCCTCCAGGAACATCGGCATGGTGTACCGCCGGCCGAACTCGCGACCGAACTCCACCCAGATTGGCCTGAGTGACTCGAACCCACCCATCGAGCGCCATCGGCCGTCGCGGTAGTGGAGCGACTGATACCCGGCAAACTCGAGAGCTATCTCCTCCATTGTCGCCGGCGAGATCTCCAGTTCCTTCCAGTTGATCTGGATGACGCTCGCCACGCGGGCACGGCGGATCTCCCTCAGCCTCCCCGCAGCATAGCGCACCAGTGCGGCCGGCAGCCCGGGATGGAAACCGGCATCGGTCACGAAGCATAGCCCAGCCGCCTCAATCGACGGGGCGAGGCTCCGCAAGACCTCCAGCTTCCGTGCAGAATACTGCGGGTCCATGTAGTCAGCGCCGGCATCCAGCGCTGCCTGCGCAGCGACCGCCACATGGGCAGATGTACTTGAGGCGGCGACTACTATGCGCGCGCCGTCCAATACCCCCCTCAGGCTCTCCCCGCGCGAGGCGTCCGCGCAAAGCCCGCGAACCCGCTCTGCGCCGCACGCTCGGTTCAATTCTGTCGCCAGTCGGCCTGCCTTTGCCGCGTCACGCCCAGCAACGATCAGCTCGGCTCCCGAGTGCTCCAGCAACAGCCTGGCAACGGCCTGACCCGTGTTGCCGTAGCCCCCCAGGATGACGATCCTCTCATTAGCCATGCCGCTCCTGCTCCTTCGCCTAAACGCTTACTGTCCGCATCAACGCCTTGTACAGCTCCCGCCGCCGGCTTCGGTACCAGGTCTGCTATGGACCCCCCTCCACCTCGAAGTCCCACTCCCCGGCCACTTCCCCCTCAACCAGCAATCGCACCGTGTGCTTCCCCTCTTCCCACCGAAGCGTCCCGCCGGCCTGGACGCTGTCGGCCAGGATCGGACTCTCCCCAGTCGGCAGATCGAACTCCTTGCTCGCGATCACCTCGCCGGTCGGAGACAGCCACTCGATTCTCCCCTGCCCTGCCTCGCCCATCGCCATCCATGCAAACAGCGCCACACTCTCGTCTGGTGCGAATCTGCTCTTCTCCTCGAACAGCCTCTGGGACTGCTCGTCGAATCCTGTTCCCAGGCGCCATTCCGCCACCTTGAAGCGCTCATTCCACTTCCAGGCGCCTTCTTGCCCCGCAGCGTCGGGCGGTATGGCCAGGGCGATCCCGGCGACATAGCTCCCCCAACCACCCGTTCCGACGCGTCCGCCATCGAGCCGTTCGTCGAACCTCACTGGCGTGTCGCCCGGAAGATCCAGGTAGTGCAGTGTTCCCATTTCCGCCAGGTAGGTGACCCCGCCATCCCCTGGAGCCCACAGCAAGACGGGGTCGTGCACCTGCTCGTTGTGGTAGTAGAAGTCACTGCCATAACTTGCATCTTCAATCCAGAACCCCTGCCTGGCCCCCGGCGCGTCCTTGACTGCCCACCACTGTCCCAGCGGGGACAGATCCTCCCGCATAGCGTGCTCGAAGACGAACTCCACTTCGCCATCGCTACTGAACTGCATCGACCCGCTGATGTCAAAGGCGGAGAACAGCTGCTCCCCCTCACTCCACACCACCCTTCCCCATGGGTGGCGCTCTACAAGCGCAGAGTTCTCATCCTTCGGCCCGATCAGCATCAGCCGGTTACCGTCTTGCCATCCTGTCGTGAAAGCGACCTTCCCTGTTCTCGGATCGACGGCCACGCTGGAAACCTCGCCATCGAAGATCACCTCAGCTTCGTTTGCGCCGAGCCTGACCCGCCGCAGCTCCGAGTCGTCCCCCTCCTCGTGATAGACGATGATCTGGTCGGCCGCTGGCGATCCAACGAAGTGCTCCTGCCCCACGAACGTTCCCTGCTCATACGCTCGCTCGGGAGCACCTCCGCCCGCGGGCGCCCGCCACACCCCGTGGATCTCCCACTCCGGTACACCCGGGTCTGCCACATCCAGGTGGTAGATCCACTTCCCGTCTCGCGACCAGAATGGGCTCGCCGCCTGGCGGGGGCCCGTCGTCAGGCGCTTGACCGACCCGTTCCAGGTGTCGTAGAGATACACGTCACTGTTGGGCGCGTCCAGTGCGGCCACAAACGCCAGCAGTCGTCCGTCCCCTGACCAGCGCAGGGCATGTGGATCGAGCATGGCTGCAACGGCGGGACGCCCCGGCTGCTCAAGGACCTCCTCCAGAAACCTGTCCTTCACCAGCCCGGTCACCGGCTTCGCCTCGCCCGTCTTCAGCCAGACAACCCACAAGGTCAGGTCACCGTCTTCCGGGTCTCCCGCGATCAGCGCAACTTTGTCCGCCTGCGGGCTCAAGGCCTCGCTCAGATCCGCTGCCTCGGCGATCTCGAGCGGCAGGCGCGGCATGTCCACCTCCATCTCGGCCGATCCATCCGGATTGGCGATCTTGAGGCGGCCTTCCTTGAGGTAGATGAGCCACGGGCCCGAGGCCATCAGGTCGGTGTAGTGACCTGGTGTCAGCCTCACCCAGGCGCTTTCGGCGGTTGCCTCAGGCTCTGGCAACTCCTCCGTCGCGGTTGGTGCCAACTCCGGCGCTTGCGTCGGCTCATCTTGTGGGGTGGCAGCCATCTTGGTCGCCGCAACGGGAACCTCCGGCGGGCTTGTCCCTACCGCTCCACTGCTCCCACACGCCGCGAGCATCCACATCACAGGAAACAGAGCAGCGCATCGACCGATGCTCATCCACATGTTCTCCCCCTGGTGCTCATCCTGTTGCCCGGGCGCACGCTCTGTCCCCACGCCCGATCCCAATCACGACTCGCATCGACCCTTCGCGGTCATGCTCTGATCCCTATTCCGGAATCCTGCGAGCGCGTTTGCTCGCGTCTACGGGCGGGACCAACCGCGCGAGCAAACGCGCGAGCAGGCAAAGATGACGCGTGCGGAAGATGACCATCTGCCCCGCCGCGCATGCAACCTGTGGTGGCTACGCGCATTTGATTACCGCTAGCTCCTCCTACCCCGATGATCGCCACAGCTTCCCACGCCCGCGTGCCGTTTCCCCGCTACTCCTCTGTGAACCGCAACCGGTTGCACGCCACCCAGCCCTTGGTCGACCATCCCTGCTCCGTCTGGCCCTCAACCAGGCATACGCTCCCGTCCTCCGTCACTCCGTGCAGCACCACCTCTTCCCCGGCCCTCAAGTCTCCCAGCCAGATCCCATCACCCGTCAGGCCACCCAACTCCGTGCTCGCGAACATCGGAAGGAAGTCGATCGTTTCACTCGGGTCATACGGCAAGATAGACGGCTCCACCCACGCCCTGGCCGGGAACCAGATCTGAGGTGTCGCCGCCGGCGGCCCCGGCGTTGGCTCAGAAGCAATCCCGTACAGATCCAGCGCCTCCTGCCCCGTGATCACTCGCCCCCCGCCCGACACAGGCACTTCCGTTGCCACTGCCTGCGGCGATCCATCGGGCCCCGCCGTCGCGGTTGCACCCCCGCAACCTGAGACCAGGCATGCAATCACAACGAGCGCCCCTATCCTCACAAGTCGGTTCATTCCCGTCCTCACAGCACCAAAGCCCACAGCCACAAGTACGTCACTCCCGCGACTGCTGCTACGATCCCCCATGGCGTGTGGATCGCCTCTGCGTCCGCCGGTTCGCCCAGGTGACTCGCCACCCAGGACAGCCGTTTCGCCCCCTCGACCACCCCACCCCGCCGAATCATCGTCAGCACGATGCCCACCACGATGGTGAGCCCGAAGAGCATCCCCAACACGAGCCAGTCGTGCCCGATGCCGATCAGTCCCATTGCCAACTGCGCGTCCCCTCCTCCGAACCACTTCATCCAGAAGAGCGTCGACACAAACAGCACTCCCAGCACGATCGGCAACGCATCCCACCCGTAGAGCCACATCACCACCAGCGACGCAGCAACAAAGACGGCTCGCCAAGCCCCGCCCCGGCTGCACCAGATCGCCACCACGAAGTAGGCCGCCCAGAGGTACAGGGACTGCTGGATCAGCACCGCCAGTCCCAACATGAGCATCCCGAACCCGGCGACCACTGGGACCTTCCCACGCCGTACGTCCTGCACCGCCGCCCACACGAGCAGGACCGTCCCCAGCATGGCGACGATGACCGCGAAACTCATTCCGTTGCTCTCCCCAACGCCGCCAAGTCATCACGATGCGCCGCCAGCACCGGCGCAATCGCCTCGATCATCAGCTCCGGCCTCGACAGCGACGCATCCGCCCACTCGCGTGAGAGCATTAGCGCCGGGATCCCACCGGCCAGCAGCAGCCCCTGCGCAATCCACTGTTCCCACTCCCGTTCGTTCAGCATCCTCTCTACTGCCGCGGATGCGTCCATC
>Ga0209254_10002687_pt1 | contig 16219 bp, 17 predicted proteins | sample FrelakmetDIP11DI_FD_187148 | JGI IMG/M metagenome (GOLD analysis project Ga0209254, IMG submission 187148) | Freshwater lake sediment microbial communities from the University of Notre Dame, USA, for methane emissions studies - DIP11 DI (SPAdes)... | ecosystem: Environmental > Aquatic >... | reverse complement strand
GCCGCAACCGCTACTGCTAACATCGTTTTCTTCATCACTAAACTCCCTTTAAATATTTAACAACAATTAACTTATGACTGAACTCTACTTATCCTAAGTACTATCGTATTTGATTTGAATCAAATAGATTACGGTATTGTCAGAATTAAGCATAAAAAATCGACTCAAGATGTTTTTTATGTTGTATTTTTGTCATATTTGCTGGATGGATTATTGATTTATACTCTCACGAGCTAATGTGGCGAGTAATGTTCAGCTGTATTAGTATTCACTTAATGACACCTAACTTTAATTAGATGAATTGATTTTGCATAACACGCTACGTATCGCTACATTTAACACCCACAAGGGTTTTACGCATTTTAATGCCCGTTTTGCCTTGCAAAGCCAACGTGAATTGTTAAGAAAACTTCATGCCGATGTCATTTTTTTGCAGGAAGTACAGGATGTGCATTCCAAACATGATAAACGCTTTGAGGCATGGTCCACATCGGGACAAGTAGAATATCTGGCGGACACTGTCTGGCCTGATTTTGCTTATGGAAAAAATTCAGTATATCCCGCAGGACATCATGGCAATGCTTTGCTTTCAAAATTTCCAATTATTAGAACTGCCAATCAAGATATTTCTGCGCATACTCTGGAGCAGCGCGGCATGTTGCATTGTGAAATCAATATCCCCAATTGGGATGTACCATTACACGCTATCTGTGTGCACCTTGGCTTGTTCGCACATTGGCGCCGACAGCAATTAATAGACGTTGCTGAGTATATTGAACAATATGTTCCACATAACGCACCATTGATTATTGCGGGTGATTTTAATGACTGGAGCACTCGGTCTGCACGTGCTTTTGCCGCACGTCTACATATGCGCGAAGTGTTCGAACATTATATAGGCAAAGCTGCGCGGAGCTTTCCTTCTTGGTTGCCAGTGTTGAGACTGGATCGTATTTATGTGCGTGGATTTCAAGTCAAACATGCTGAAGTACACTCGGGAGCGCATTTCGTTAAAGTCTCTGACCATGCGATACTTACGGCAACGTTATCCAGAATATAACGTATTCTTTATGACAAACTTTTTTGATGGCAATAAAGTTAAGTTATTACGCAATGGGGCCGAATATTTTCCTGCCTTAGAAACTGCCATCATAGGTGCCACAAAAGAGGTCTATCTGCAAACCTATATATACCAAGAAGATGCAACCGGTATATTAATTGGCAATGTACTTAAGCAAGCCGCCAGGCGCGGCGTGAAAGTATATATACTGCTTGACGGATTTGGCTGCAAGGACTTGCCAAAAACCTTTGTGAACGAGTTACAGCAGGCAGGCGTTCAGGTGATTTTTTATCGTCCGAAAATATCCCCCTGGACATTCAAGAAAAGGCGTTTGCGGCGTTTGCATCGTAAGGTAGCGGTGATAGACGGAGAGATAGGCTTTGTCGGTGGCATCAATATTATCGATGATTATGATATTCCCAAAAGCCATACACCTTTCAATGTGCCGCCGCGAATTGATTATGCAGTCCGCTTGGAAGGGGCGTTATTGCCGCAAATCACTGCGAGCGTACACAAGCTTTGGCGTCATCTTGCAAGATTGCATTTATTACATGTGGATGCCAAAGCTACCAAATTAATACCAAAACAAGCAATAAAAGGCGGCATCAAAGCAGCATTCTTAGTACGCGATAACTTGCTGCACAGACGTGATATTGAAGAAGCTTATTTAACTGCTATTGCTCATGCTAAGTCAGAAATCATCATTGCAAACGCTTACTTTGTACCAGGCGGGAGATTCCGGCAAGCATTAATAGCTGCTGCTAGGCGTGGAGTTACAGTCAGGCTGTTGCTACAGGGGCGTATGGAATATTTTCTAATGTTCGCTGCGCATGCCTTTTATGGCGAGTTTTTGAGAAATGGCATCGAAATTTACGAATACCGTAAAAGCTTTATGCACAGCAAGGTTGCTGTAATTGATGCTGAGTGGTCTACAATTGGCTCATCCAATATTGATCCTTTTAGCCTATTATTGGCGCGTGAAGCCAATGTAGTAGTGCTTGATGTTGAGTTTGCCCATGAGCTTCGAACAGATATTCTTGCATCTATTCAAGAGGGCGCATATCGTGTGGAATCGCATGAATGGAAAGATGGTAATATCATCAAGCGCCTGGCATCCTGGCTGGCATATGGATTTGTTCGAGTCTTTTTGGGTGTGATTGGCTATTCAAATGAGCGATAATCGAAATGTATTTTTACTGGCAATTAAATGGTTATTGAATAATGAGTGAACTGGGACATAATAAAACAGATGCTCCAATTGAAGATGATTGGGGATCTCTAAGCCACGTGCATACCCTAGTGTTAATGATGGTAACGGTTTTAGGCATTTATCTTTGCTACAAACTGGCTGTACCGTTTCTAGAAGTGCTTGTTTGGGCGTTGACCTTGGCGGTGATGTTTACCCCTTTACAGTGCTGGCTTGAATCTAAACTTAAACATCCTAATTTTGCTGCACTAATTTCCATCTTGATAATTGGGTTCATTGTGGTTGTTCCTGTGATGTTTGTGGGAGAGCAGCTGGCTTTGCAAGTAATTAAGGGTTCACAGTTAATTGAGACAAAAGTAAGCTCCGGTGAGTGGCGGCGTATATTTGAAGCACAGCCGCAACTTGCACCAATCATAAACAAAGTAGAGCGATATATTAATTTGCCAGAAACGGTTAATACACTTAATGCCAAGTTGGGTTTAACTGCTGGCGATATTATCAAAGGTTCAATATTTCAGCTGATAGGGTTTTTCTTAGTTTTTTATGTACTTTTCTTTTTTCTGCGAGACCGTAATATGGTGCTCAAAACAATTATGGCTTTGTCGCCGCTCTCAGAGCCGGAAATGAGCAGGCTCTTTAATCGAGTAGGCGACACTATTCATGCTACAGTTTATGGTACGTTTGCCATAGCCGCAGTACAAGGGTGCCTGGGTGGATTGATGTTCTGGTGGCTAGGTTTGCCGGCACCACTATTGTGGGGATTTGTGATGAGCTTGCTGGCAATTGTACCGATGTTAGGCACTTTTGTTATTTGGGCTCCAGCAGCACTGTTTTTGGCTCTGGAAGGTAATTGGAGTAGCGCCTTAATCCTTGCGTTCTGGGGCATGCTAATAGTTGGCACAATTGATAATTTGCTGAGGCCGGTCTTTGTGGGAAATAGGCTAAAACTTCACACCGTTCTCACCTTTATGTCTGTAGTCGGCGGACTGATGTTATTTGGCCCGGCTGGTCTTATCTTGGGGCCTGTGACGCTTACCGTTACCATTGTTTTATTGGATATTTGGTTTGTTCGAACCTCTGTGGATAATACAGGGCGTTAGATCTAAGCGTGGACTGTTCTTAAAATGTATCAATTTTTTTATTTAACTTTAGGGTGACATACCATCAAAACTGAGCCAACAAATCCCCGCTTATTAGTGCAAAGTATGTTTCAACCAGCTTTGCCCCCGCGTAAAAATGACGCGCACAAAGGGTCTTTTGGCAGCGTTGCGATTATAGGCGGCGATGCGGGCATGGTAGGGGCAGCACTTCTAGCAGCGCGAGCGGCTTTGCATTGTGGAGCTGGGCGCATATATGCTGCTATGCTGTGCAAGGAAAGTCCGGGCGTGGATATATGTCAGCCAGAAATCATGCTGCGATCCCCTATTGCGCTCTCCCAATTATCTCAGCTGGATTCCTTAGTTATTGGCCCTGGACTTGGTCAGTCAAGCGTTGCGATAGAACTTCTGGAATTCTGGTTAGCAAAAGATATTCCACTTTTACTTGATGCAGACGCGCTTAATTTAATTTCCAACCATCTACATCTGGCATCAATCGTTATCAGTCGAAATGCTGAAACTGTCATCACACCTCACCCAGGCGAAGCCGCAAGACTGCTTGATAGCACCGCTGAACACGTTCAGCAGAACCGTACCGAGAGTGCACTTCGATTAGCCAATACATTGCGGGTTACCTGTGTGCTAAAAGGTGCCGGAACTGTTTGTGCACACTATGCTGGCGACTGGTTTGTCAATACAAGCGGTAATGCCGGACTCGCCAGCGGTGGCACAGGCGATGTGCTGAGTGGCATTATTGGCAGTTTAATGGCGCAAGGGTTAACTGGTCTGCAGGCGGCAAAACTTGGTGTTTATGTACATGGTGCCGCAGCAGATGTGCTGGTTGAAAACGGGAAGGGTCCAGTAGGGCTTACCGCTTCAGAGCTGATGCTTGAAGTGCGTACCATCATTAATCAGTTAAACAATACTAATTGATATTAGGCTGAAATATAGATTACAAAGTGATGGTTTCTAGATAATCCGGCACAACAACCTGCCAATGCAGTTGCTCCTCAATATGAAGCCGCATGGCATCTGCCGCAACCGGCTCGCCATGGGTAATAAATGTCTTCTTTGGTGGTTTTTCGAAGCCGCCCAGCCAGTCAAGAATTTCAGAATAGTCTGCGTGTGCGGAAAGATTCGAAATAAACTCAACCCGGGCACGGACTGGTATATATTCCCCATGAATCTTAATGCTTTCCGCCCCATCCAGCATAGCTGCGCCGCGAGTACCTGCAGCTTGGAAGCCAACAAATAAAATCGTGTTATTAGGTTTTGGCGCAAAAGCTTTTAAATGATGAATCACACGCCCACCGGAGGCCATGCCGCTTGCAGATAAAATAATCATTGGGCCTTTGGTCTCATTTAGCTTCCTGGATTGATCAACGCTATTGACCATGTGTGCCGTATGAAAAAGCGCACTGCACTGTTCCGGCGTTAAGCGATGTTCCCCACGATGATAGTTAAATATCGCTGTAGCATCTATGGCCATCGGGCTGTTAAGATACACCGGAACATCAGGGATGGCGCCCGATGATTTAAGCAGATGAATATAGTAAAGCACCTCTTGCGCACGGCCTACGGCAAATACCGGGATAAGCACAATACCTCTGTGTTTAACTGTTTTATTGATAATCGTAGCTAATTTAAATTGAGGGTCATCACGCTCATGCAAGCGATTGCCATAAGTAGACTCAAGCACCAGGTAATCCGCTTGCTTGATTCTGACTGGAGCTTTCATCAAAATATCATGGGGTCTGCCGATGTCACCAGAAAATAAAATAGAAGTTTTTTTATTGTGAATGCGTACAAAAGCGGAACCTAGAATATGTCCATTAGGAGAAAATTTTAGCGTTAAACCATCACCTAAATCCACGTCTTGTTCAAAATCAACAGGGGTTAGTAAGCGGAGCGCTGCCTGGGCATCCTCTTTCGTATATAGCGGCAAAGCAGGGTGATGCTTAGAAAACCCGCGCCGGTTGGCATATTCGGCTTCTTCCTCTTGCAGATGCGCCGAGTCTGGCAACAGAATTTCGCATAAATCACGTGTAGCTTCAGTACAATATACTTTTCCGGAGAATCCGTTTTTTACAAAAAGCGGCAGGTAGCCAGTGTGGTCAATATGTGCATGCGTAAGTATTACTATATCTACATCTTTTGGGTCAATCGGCAGGTTTGCCCAGTTTTTCAGGCGCAATTGTTTAAGCCCTTGAAATAATCCACAATCGATTAGAATTCGTCTAATTTTACCGGATTCTGTTGCACAGCTAAGTAGGTACTTAGAACCAGTGACAGTGCCAGTGGCACCAAGAAACTTCAGCTCCATTTTATTATTCCTTTGTCAGTTTTTTCTTTCTTTGCTTACTTTGCCTAACTTTCCCTGTTTAGCGCAACACGATATTCCTCAAGTTTAGCTTCATAATTTTCCGCTTCACCAAAATCTAAAAAACGCACATAGCGAGAATGTGTGCCTAATATTTTTCGTGCATGTTTAATAGGGCAGAAATACTGTTCGGTTCTTGCCACAATTTCACTGATATAAGCAATCATCCCAGATCCATAGGCGCAATAAGTGCAGTGAAATTTTTCGATGAAATTGAGATAATTGAGATGCTGCCGATCAAAAATAATGTAATCGGCACGCGGTACTTTCTTAATGCCGTAAATTGGAAAACAAGTCAGTTGATAAAAAGTAATGAATATGTCTGTAATGACTAACGGAATAATCATCGAGTAAATAATAGGTCCGGTAATGAGATTCTGCGGGCGATTTGTCACTAGCCAGCGAAAGAAATTCATTTTGAGCCGACGATGCGTTTCTTTTATAGATTGTTCAAATTCAATACGTTTTCCCTTGATTTGAAAAAACATACTGGATGGCTCTTCGCTAAGTGCCGTTCTAAGCTCATCTTCAAGTGCGGTAATCTGGTCAAGCAACTGCTGAATATTCTCATTCATCAAAGCCCCAATATTTTTCTAATTATCAAAGATTAACACACTGCTAGATGGTTATATAAACGCAGGTAGTCAATTTATGCGTTACCAAACTCGCACACGACCTACATCAACATGCACAAAGTTAGAATTCGGATAATATCCGACACCACCGCCATGCAAGTTAATAGCGGCATGGCGTAATTCATTTAATGGTATACCTTCAATATAAAGATCAATTGCTTTGCCTTGCATATGCAAACTTCCCTTGGCAACACCGTCTGAGTTGGCGGCTAGAATAGAGTTTGTCTCTGGAGAACGATAGGCGGATACGATATGGAACGGCTGCGAGGTGCCAAGTGTTAAATGAAGGTTGTGTAACAAGTCAAGCAATGGTGTCTCGATAGTGAGTATCTGATCGTTGCGGAAATCACGAAGAATATGGTTAATGTCAGCCAGCGCATCCGGTAAATATTCACCCTCTGCCCAGTATTCAGCTTTTAGGCTTTCGCCAGTATGTAAATTGTAGAAAGCGAGTTTTCGGCCAGCCATTTTCTTTTGCTCAAAATCGGCGAATGCAGGACGAACTTGAAGTCCTGTTAACGCGAATGCCATGCCTGCTTTAAGTAAATCTCGGCGTAACTTGGAAGTTTGGTTATCCATAGTAGGTAGTTTATCTTAATTTAATGGAATTTCGTAAGATAGAGTTACATCACGCGCAACACCTTCATGCTGCTCAAGCACTGTAGTGGCTAGCGACCAGTCAATGCGATCACTTAACATCGCATCATTCGCCAGTTGTTCAAGCGCTTTTAATGAAGCATTCCCAGTTAGATAAACATCTTGATGTACCTCCAGAAAAACTCTCTCATCCGACTCTGTTAGCAGTAGCGGAGCATAGATAATAATGCCAGTTGTACCGCGGTCAACCTCTTTAAATAGTGCTTCAATGTCAGCAGGATGCAAACGTATGCAACCATGGCTTTGAAAATGATAAACGCTGGATGGTGCAATGGTGCCATGAATCCCAATTGAGGAAAGACTGAGCCCAATCCAGTGCCTGCCAAGAGGATTGTCTGGACCAGGAGGAACTTCTGTCTTTACTACTTGGCCTTCGCGCCGCATTTCCTCTTGAATAGATTTTGGCACTAGCCAAGATTTGTTGGTTGCTTTATCAATCACACTAAATGCCCCTGTGGGCGTTGGCCAACTTGGCTTACCCAATCCCACCGGATAAGCAGCGACCAGATTCCAATCTCGAAAATAATACAACATACGCTGTGGCAAGTTGATAAGTAGGCCATCTTCCCGCGTCTCAGGCACGATATGTTGGTTCTCTACAATCAGCTTCTGTCCAGGTTTCAACAACGCCTCATACTTCAAACCATTGTCGCGCGTCAACGCTGTAGCTTCCACACCAAAACGTGCACCTATCTTGATCAGATAGTCACCGGGTTGGACAGTATATTCAAATACTCCACCTACAATGGGGAATTCAAACGATTCTGCCGATGCATAAAGCGGATAAGCCAGACACGTCAAAATTACAGTGCATATGAAACGCAAGCGCATTGTTCTTTATTAGCCTAGGTGGATAATGACATGAGTAATATATAGCGAATTGGAATTAGGTATTAAGTATTAAGGTTACAGTAGCAGCTTACAACAAGAATATAAGGGTTAGCCCTTACGTGTTTGCGCTAGTTTACATATTTCCAGTTGCCCATTACATTGCTGTTTATGCTTAACATATATACTTTTTATTTAAATGCAAAGCAGACGTCAATAGCTTTATATACGATATAAGAGCATTTTGCCGAGAGTAATACGAAACCTTCAAATATGGCTGAAAATAGTGGGATATTTATTTTTAAACCTTCAGGTTTTTATTTCTGGCTAGACCATGCCAATTCATAATGCCGATATCTCGGCAATTTTTGAAGAGATTGCTGACTTATTAGAGATTGAGGCTGCAAATCGCTTTCGTATTCTCGCTTACCGCAAAGCAGCGCGTATCTTAAGCGAACTCCCGCAGGATATTAGAACCCTACTTAAAAATAACTACGACTTGACACAATTGCCAGGCATTGGCAATGATCTTGCATCCAAAATCATCGAAATTGTTTCTACGGGATCATGTAGTTTATTGCAGAGGTTACGTAATGAATTGCCGCCTGCTATTACTGAGCTGTTACGCATTCCTGGCATTGGACCGAAACGTGTAAAAGCGCTTTATCATAATCTTGACGTGCAGACGGTCGAGCAGTTGTATCGTGCGGCACGAGATGGTCGCATTAGACAATTGTCCGGCTTCGGCGAAAAAACCGAGTTAAATATTTTGAAAGCGGTAGAAGCGCACGCCAGTCAAACTCGTCGCTTTAAATTAGCGACAGCAGCTCAATACGCCGAATCGCTCACTGTATATTTACAAAAAGTTCCAAAAATCAACCAAGTAGTAGTGGCAGGTAGCTTTCGTCGCATGCGTGAAACTGTGGGTGACTTGGATATTCTGATTACTTCATCTGATCCTGATTTAGTAATGCAGCATTTCACGGCCTATGATGAAGTTAGCCAAATACTTTCGGCAGGCAGTACGCGAGCGAGTGTTTTGCTAAAGTGCGGTCTGCAAGTGGACTTGCGCGTAGTAGCGGAGGCAAGCTATGGTGCTGCTTTGCACTACTTAACAGGCTCAAAAGCGCATAATATAGCTATTCGCCGTATCGCCCAGAAACTTGGGCTCAAGGTAAGTGAATACGGTGTATTCCGAGGAAATAAGCGTATTGCCGGCGAGACTGAAGAATCAGTCTATAATGCAGTTGGCTTATCATATATTCCACCGGAGCTGCGAGAGGACCGCGGTGAGATTGAGGCGGCAAGCACTGGAAGACTGCCGAAACTTGTAAATCTGACAGATATTAAAGGAGATCTTCACGCCCATACTAAAGCTACTGATGGCCATGATAGCCTGCGCGAGATGGCGCTTGCGGCGCTGGAAATGGGCTTCGAATATCTTGCTATCACCGAACATTCTCGCCATCTCACGATTGCACATGGCCTTGACCCAACAAGGCTAATGCACCAATGTGATGAGGTAGATCAGCTAAACTCTGAGCTTAATGGCATTACGATACTCAAAGGTATTGAGGTGGATATTCTTGAGGATGGCAGTCTCGACCTACCGGACGAAGTGCTGGGGCGCCTCGATTTGGTGATAGGCGCGGTTCACAGCAAATTTGATCTCTCACGCACCAAACAGACTGAACGCATCCTGCGCGCAATGGAACACCCACATTTCACCATACTGGCACACCCCACGGGGAGACTCCTTGAAAAAAGGGCGCCTTATGATGTCGACATGCCGCGCATTATCAGGCAAGCTAAAAACCGTGGCTGCTTCCTAGAGCTTAATGCTCACCCTGAACGGCTTGATTTATTAGATACTTATTGTCAAGTGGCAAAGGAGGAGGGTGTCCTAATTAGCATCAATTCGGACGCACACAGTATATTTGAATTCGCTAATTTACGTTTTGGTGTTGGGCAGGCGCGCCGCGGCTGGCTGGAAAAACATAATGTGCTCAACACTCGCCCGTTGGCCGAATTACACACCTTAATCAAAAGTACTATGTGATTCGTATTAGAACTACGTGTTAGCACTAATTTTGCCATCGACCAAACTTCTATATATTGATGGATAATGAATGCAGGGCTAGATGTATGAGCATAGAAGCTGCCGAAATATGAGATATCGAATAAATGTAGCAAAAAAGTTGTTTTTTGCGTCTTTTATATTCTGTAGTATGAACGCTTTGGTACAGGCTCAAAATATATCTAGTGAATCACGGGGAGAATTGCTTTATTCAACACACTGTAATGCGTGCCATAGCTCGGTGGTGCATTGGCGTAAGCAGAAGCTGGCAACCGACTGGGAAAGCCTTAAAGTCCAGATAAGCCGTTGGCAGGCTTTCTCAAAACTGAACTGGAGCGAAGAAGACATTGCCGATGTTGCACTTTATTTAAATATACATTTTTATAATTTTATTAGCACCGAACCTAAAGCCTTGACGCAGGACAATCTATCCAAGCTGATTTTATGCGAATATTGACATCATCATCAAATGATAAATCACGATCAGAAAAAACATAAATCGCTGTTAAATTAAGTACGAATTATAGGAGTAACTCATGCAAAGCCCACTAAAACTTACTATTCATGGTGTTGATCATTCAGACGCATTGGAAACACGCATTCGCGCCAAGGTGCAAAAACTCGAGGAGTTTTTTGAGCATATTACCTCTTGTCATGTGGTGGTTGAGATGCCGCACAAGCATCATCAGCAGGGAAAACAGTTTAAGGTGCGCATTGATATTGGTGTGCCAGGTAACGAGATTGTAGTGACTCGGGATCATGCCGAAGATGTTTATGTCGCCTTGCGTGATGCGTTTGATGCAGCAATTCGTCAGCTTAAGGATTATGCGCACAAACTACGTGGTGAAATCAAGAAGCACGAACCAAAGCGTACGCGGGAAACTGAAGAATCGGATGAGGTTGCAACTGATGAGGGCTCTAGTGCCTAGTGTAAAGCGATATTAGTGAGTTTTTCATTGCATTCGCAAGTGATCAGGCAAGTAAAATTTTTTAATACAAAAATAATGAACGAGGAAACCATAATGACAAAAATTACCAGACAGGAAATTGATATATTGCGGAAAATGATGGAATTGGAGCTTGCCAGCTTGGTCGATGAGACGCAAAAGGAAATGGATCCTGAACTCAAGGAAAACATCAATGATATTGATGGCGGAGGTGCCGATGTCGACGATGAAGCCGTTGCTGATACTATCGTTGATATTGACAATGCAATGATTGGATTGCATCTACAGAAAGCACGTGACTTGAATGCAGCCTTAGATCGTGTTCAGGCTGGCACCTATGGTACATGTATTGATTGCGGTGATGATATTAGCTTTGAGAGGCTGTCTGCATACCCAACGGCCAAACGCTGCATCATTTGCCAGAGTCGGCGTGAAAAAACATCTGCCAACCGGCCTGCATCAACTCTTTAAGTCATTAGCAATACTGCGGCACCGCGTATTCCCCCTTGTCTCAGTCGCACAAGGGCTTCGTTAGCAGCCTGTAGCGGAAACGTTTCCACTTCGGTGCGCAATCCGATTTTTGGTGCAAGGGCCAAAAACTCCTCGCCATCACGACGCGTTAGATTGGCGATGGAACGGATTGTGCGTTCACCCCAAAGCAAAGCATATGGGAATTGAGGGATATCACTCATATGGATGCCAGCACAAACCACGGTGCCGCCTTTGGCAGTGTGGTTGAGCGCTTGTGGAATCAGCGCTCCTACAGGAGCAAAAATGATGGCCGCATCCATTTCTTCTGGGGGCGCCAAGTTCGAATCTCCTGCCCAATTCGCACCAAGTTCAATAGCGAAGTGTTGGCCAGCCAAATCTCCTGGCTTAGTAAAGGCAAAAACTTTTCGGCCTTGGTAATGCGCTACTTGAGCAATGATGTGTGCCGCTGCCCCAAAACCATAAATCCCCAGTCTTTGTGCTTCACCGGCCGCGAGCAAAGCACGATAACCTATTAAGCCAGCACATAGCAGTGGCGCGGCTTCTGCGTCTGAATAGAAATCTGGAATGGGAAAACAGTAGTGCTGGTCTGCTACAGTGTATTCGGCATAACCGCCATCCAAAGTATAGCCCGTAAATAGAGCACTGTCGCATAGGTTCTCACGTTTAGATGTGCAGTAACCACAATGGCCGCACGTATGTCCAAGCCACGGCACTCCCAGACGCTGACCAATAGAAAACTGCTCGACTTTTGGTCCTTTGTCCACCACTACACCAACAACCTCATGCCCCAAAATGAGCGGATATTTTGGATTTGATAGCTCGCCATCCATTACATGCAAATCGGTACGGCAAACGCCGCAAGCGTGAACCTTTAATAAAACCTCATTTTCTTTTGGTACGGGAGTCGGCAAATCAGCAAGATGTAACGTGCTGTTTGCCGAATCCAGTAACATTGCTTTCATTTTTTCCTCATGGCGGTGACCATTTCCTGAATTGATATACCAAGTGCCATAAGCAAGACCCCAACCAAAGTTTCGGAGGTGAAGGAGATGACAGCTATTCCACAAAAAACAAATAACACAGTCAAAAGACGACTGATCGTTAGATAATTAAACATATTAGATCAACGACTCCAGTGAACCCGTACCAAATTTTCGCCAGGGGTATGGTCAACTTTTAATTCACCTTGGTAAGCATGACGTACTGCCTCGCCAATTCCTCGAGCAAGATGCGTATCCGTAGTTGTGACCAACATAGCACCCCCACGATTTTCTATTGCCATGATGCGTTTGAGAGGGTGCTCTACACGCTCATGTTCTGCATGGTGCTGTATTAGTCGTCTGATTTCCTCACAATGTGTATTAAAAAAAGGCCCTTGCAATGTGACGAATCCGGCAGGATTGTTATCGTGAATACGATGACAAGCTGGGCATATCTTCTGATCTGCCTTAGCAGGAGCCTCTATCCATTGCCAGCGTCCTTCATGGTACACCGCACCGCATTCCTTGCAGACTGTCGGCTCTGATAATTTACCTTTACTCTTGTAGGCATCGATATCCTGCTCAAAAAGCGGACGGTCATGGCTCACAGTTTCCGGGCCTGAAGGTTTTTTATTGATACTCATGGTGTGCTTCCTTTCGATTTGGTTTCAATATTAAAAAGAGCTATTTTATTAGCGTCTTTTGGTGCTTTCATTTTTCTGCTCTTTTGCTACTAATTTACTAAGTGCTCCAAATTCTTTTGCGAGCAAAAGCAGCAAATCATCCAGTGTAATAATACCTATCAAACTACCATCATCTTCTACGACAGGTAGGCGTCTTACACCTTTGCTGGTCATAAGCTGGATAGCTTCCAGTATACCGGCGTTACTTTTTACGACAGCGAGGCTGATCACCATGATGTCGCCAACAGTGATTACCTCGCTATCAAGTTCAGTAGCTATAACCTCTACAATCACGTCACGATCTGTCACAATGCCGATAGGCACAACCTTATCTTTGCGATTTTCAATGACAACCACATCACCAACATGATATTGACGCATCAGTTTGGCAGCATGTAACACGCTGGCATCACGCTGTACTGTGATTACTTCTCTATTACAAATAGCACCGACTGTCATGGTAATTCTCCTTATATTAGTTAATTATTTTGGGGGGTATACAAATCACGTCTGGTAAGCGGCAAATCAGGCATTCCGTTTTCTTTGCGCACCGCAAGTATCTGATATATACCAGTTGCTCCTTGCTCGAACTGCATGGCGCTACCTGTCATATATAACCGCCAGATACGGTAAGTGCGTTCACCTGTCAAACGTATGACTTCTTCACTTTTTTCCTCCAGACGCTTTACCCAATGCCGCAATGTGAATGCATAATGCGGCCGTAAACCTTCTACATCAAAAATTTCAAAGTTTGCATTCTCCATGCGAAGCTGAATATTGCTTACCGTATCCAGCTCGCCATCTGGAAAAACGTGACGGTTGATAAATTGAGTAGATGTGCCGTGATTCCAATCTGGTTCATCTGAAGTAATACCATGGTTTAGAAACAAACCGCTAGGTTTGAGCACCTGATGTACAATCGAAAAATACTCATGCAAATTTTTCAGTCCCACATGCTCAAACATACCGATGCTGGATACTTTGTCATAGGTGGCCTCACGGGTTAGGTCGCGATAATTGCGCATCTCGATAGTGACGAGATCTTCTAACCCCTGTCTTTTTACTTCTTCGACGGCATATTCATACTGATTACGGCTTAAGGTAATACCATGAGCACGAACACCATAATGCTTGGCAGCCCAACAAACTAGAGCTCCCCAGCCACAACCGATATCAAGGTAGGATTCGCCCTTTTGCAACCGCAATTTGCGGCAAATATAATCAAGTTTATTGCGCTGCGCGGTCTCCAGATCTTGTTCGGAGGTTTCAAAATAGGCGCAGGAGTACACCATGCGTTCATCCAACCAGAGTTTGTAAAACTCATTAGAAACATCGTAATGAAAAGCGATCGACTCAACATCATTTTGACGAGTGGCCTTGGCTAGAGGTTTCGTTTTCTGCCGTTTTAGAGAATCTTGATTGCCAAGCAGAAGCGCGCGTAATGCCAGAGAAAGTTTCTCTCGCAAGGATAAGTTCAGATTTTCCAGGTAATAACGCAAACCCATTGCTGCAGTAAAATCACCAGACACTTCAACTGCGCCATCAAAATAATCTTCCGCCAAGCGAATCGGATCGTTAAACAGCACCAGATCACGCAATACTTGAGGAGAATGAAATGTCAGCGTAAATGCAGAAACATCTTTTCCAATATATAGTACGCTATTATCCCAAAGCTTGATTGTGAATGCACCTTCATATTTTCTGAACAATCGGCGCAGGATCTGGTGCGCTGTATTCGTGCGCGTTGTCTTGTGTTTGTGCCTGTTATGTATCACTTGTGTCGTCATCATTGATCTCCTTGCGCCACTCGCTTTTTACGACATCGCCAGCTGCATCTCATTTGGCTTTCCAATGAGGTTTTTATATAGGCCATTGGTGCCTATCAAGTCCTTAGCTAGTAATGCAATCTCGGCCTCCTCGTCTGCAGGGACGATTAATACAGGTTTCGAAGAGGGCTCGTTTAATTTTTCTGAGTGCGCCTGATTTGCCTCTTCGTTCAGTTTGAACCCAAGAAACCCTAGCTTACTGCATACCAGTGCACGTACTTGAGCACAGTGCTCGCCAATGCCGCCAGTAAAGACTAGCGCATCGATGCCGCCTGACTTGGCGGCAAAGCTGCCAATTGCAGCTCGTACCTGGCGCGCAAAGTATTCCACTGCGAACCGGGCACCTTTGCTGTTGCTATTCACTAGTGCAGACATTTCGCTATTTTCACCATCTGAAAGCGCTAACAATCCCATCTGTTCATAAACCATCGTAGCCAGCTCGGTATCGTCATAGCGCTTGGCGAGTTCAAGCATGATGCCGGGATCAAGATCGCCACTGCGGGTTCCCATTGGAATGCCACCGGCCGGAGTGTAACCCATCGTGGTATCTACTGAGTGTAGATTTTCCAGTAAGCACAGACTAGCGCCGTTGCCAAGATGTGCAACTACGATACGGTCTTGTGCGGTTGCACCAAGCAGGTCAGGCAACTGTCGAGAAACGTGGGCGTAATTGATACCATGAAAGCCGTAGCGGCGTAGCTTAAGGGCTTGTGGAATCGGTAGGCGATAAGCCATTTCTGGTAATGTAGCGTGAAAGGCGGTATCAAAGCAGGCTATCTGGGGTATATTGAATCGTGCAGCGCACAAATCCACACCTAACAAGTTACCAGGCATATGCAGTGGCGCCAGATAAGCTATGTCTTCTAGACGCATCCGTTCATCTGCATCAATCAGCCGTGCGGCATCTGTTATTTCTCCGCCATGAACAAAACGATGACCAACAACTATCGGCTGGGCATTGCCTAAATCACGCAATAACGCATCAAAAGCTTCTGCAAGATGATAATTGGTATCAAATATATAGCGAAAGTTTTGTCGCTGACCATCCGGCAGAAAAAGACTTGCCTTAAGGCTGGATGAGCCGCTGTTGATTGTGAGCATACTCAACTTGTCCATTAGTTTGGCCATGTCCAATTATCTTCTTCTGGTAAATCCACACCATATTCATAGGCATAGTTACGGCATTCAATCTGCCTATTGCGCAACTTCTCCTGTACGTGGGCACCAATTGCCTGCAAGGCGGGAATACGACTAATGGCCGCGATAGCCAGGCTGAAACGGTCAATTTCGTTCTGAATCGCCAGCTCCAACGGCGTGTTGATACTGCCTTTTTCTTTATAGCCACGCACA
>Ga0209254_10002685_pt1 | contig 16222 bp, 17 predicted proteins | sample FrelakmetDIP11DI_FD_187148 | JGI IMG/M metagenome (GOLD analysis project Ga0209254, IMG submission 187148) | Freshwater lake sediment microbial communities from the University of Notre Dame, USA, for methane emissions studies - DIP11 DI (SPAdes)... | ecosystem: Environmental > Aquatic >... | reverse complement strand
GATCAGTGCCTGGAACAGGTCGATGTCGTAATTGGAATGCACGTGTTGCATCACCGCCGAAATACGCTCCAGCCCCATGCCGGTGTCGACCGAAGGTTTCGGCAGCGGATGCATGGTTCCGGATTCATCCCGGTTGAACTGCATGAACACGTTGTTCCAGATTTCGATGTAGCGGTCTCCATCCTCGTCGGGCGAGCCGGGCGGGCCGCCCGCCACGTCCGGACCGTGGTCGTAGAAGATTTCAGTGCAGGGGCCGCAGGGGCCGGTGTCTCCCATCGCCCAGAAGTTGTCGGAGGCATAGCGCGTGCCCTTGTTGTCGCCGATTCGAACAATGCGTTGTTTCGGCACGCCGATGTCCTGGTGCCAGATGTCATAGGCTTCGTCGTCCTCGGCGTAAACCGTGACCCAGAGTTTTTCGGTCGGCAGCTTGAGAACGTCGGTGAGAAATTCCCACGCGTACTTGATCGCATCCTGCTTGAAATAGTCGCCAAAGCTGAAGTTGCCCAGCATCTCGAAGAAGGTGTGGTGGCGCGCGGTGTAGCCGACGTTTTCCAGGTCGTTGTGCTTGCCCCCGGCGCGCACGCAGCGTTGCGACGACACCGCGCGGGTGTAAGCGCGCTTGTCCTGGCCGGTGAATACGTCCTTGAATTGCACCATGCCCGCGTTGGTGAACAACAGCGTGGGATCGTTGCCGGGCACCAGCGGACTGCTGGCTACGATGGTGTGACCCTTGGAGGCAAAGAATTCGAGAAAACTCTGGCGAATGGCGCTGCTTTTCATGATGAAGTAGTGGAGTGGAGCATCAACGTCGGACAATAAGGCATTGTATCCGTTAAAGTTCCGACCTTACAGGCGTTTAGAGAGAGCTTGATGAGCGAAGACGATATCATCGCCGCGACGCGTGAATGGCTGGAAAAAGCAGTCATCGGGTTGAATCTGTGCCCGTTTGCCAAGGCAGTCACCCAGAAAAACCAGGTGCGCTTTGTCGTGAGCACGGCCCCGCACCTGGACGGCTTGCTGGAAGACCTGGATCGCGAACTGGATTTCCTGGCCGCGGCTGATCCAGAGGTCGTCGATACGACGCTCCTCATTCACCCCACCCTGCTGCCGGATTTTCTTGATTTCAACGATTTCATGCAATTGGCCGAAGCAGCGGTGGGCGAGCATGGGCTGGAAGGCGTGATCCAGATCGCCAGTTTTCATCCGGCGTTCCAGTTCGAGGGTACGGCGCCCGACGACATGGGCAACTATACCAACCGTGCGCCGTACCCCACCCTGCATTTGCTGCGCGAGGCAAGCATTGAACGGGCCGTGGCGGCCTTCCCCGCAGCCGCAACGATTTACGAACGCAACATCGAGACACTGAAAGCGTTAGGACACGCAGGCTGGCAGGCTTTATGGCGCAAACCATGATGGGGCAAGGGGATCGACCCGATCGCATACGCAGAAAACACTCCCGGCAGGTTTTGCATCATTCGGTAGCTGGCCGCATTGCCTGCCGTGTAGGGTTCAAACCGACTCTGCGGGTAACTGTGATTGCTTGAAAATGGTTGATTCCAGCAGCCCAGCCAGGCCACCACTTCTGGCGACCGGATACAAGGCATTGTGCTCGACTGAACCGTTCGGAACACTTATAGCGATCAGCCGCGCTGGAACCACGCTGGCGAATGCTACAGCGGCCTCCTTGTCCTTGATGCAGTCCGAGCTGAAGGCCAGGAAAATCGCCGGTTTTCCTATGGCCGCGTCGGCATCGCGCCGAAAGATATCCCTGAGTCCCTTGCCATCGGCTGTCACCCATCTCGGGTCATCCGGGTGGTTTCCGCCGACGGACAATGCGGCATCGAGATTCAACCGCAGGGCGCTCATCATCGCGGGTATCCCTCCCCCACTCGTTCCTATCGAGACTGCGCTCCGGTAGTCTTCAATCCTGAGGATGGCTTTGAGCTTGTCGATGGAAAGCTCCAGGCTGTCGGCAACGCCACCGATCCCGAGCCGGTAGCTATTCCTCGTCGGGTCACGAATGAATGCGTGATTGAATCCGCGAGACGTAAAAAATGGGCGCAAGCCCATTTTTTACGTGCGTTGCAAAAACAAATCAGGGTTTCATGACGCCACGAAAGTCCTCGATGCCCGGGTTGGACTCTTTGACGCCGATGATCGTGGGCTGGTTGAGCTTGATGTCCTTGATGACCTTCTTGTCGCGCAGGTAGGTGGCGACGACTTCCCAGATCGGCGCGCCTTCGGCGTTTTCCCCGACCGGCGCCCAGCCGGCGACCTTGTAGGTCTTCTTGGGGTCCACCAGCTTGCCATTGATCCGCATGTCGTTGATGCGCTTGCCGATGGTCTGGCTCGGGGTGACGGAGTACTCGATGCCGCCCACGCGCACCATGTCGCCACCCTGCTGGTAGTAGGGGTCGTCGTTGAACAGGTTGTCGCAGACGTCCTCCATGATGGTCTTGATGGTTTCGCCGGTCATGTTGGTCAGGGAGGTCTGCGGATAGGTGATCGCGGTCTGGTCCATCAGGCGCTCCATGGTGATGGTGTCACCCGGCAGCAGCGTGGTGCCCCAGCGGAAACCGGGGGAAAACGATGCATCCGCACCCTTGACGGCCATCAGCGCGTCGCAAATGAGCTGATCCCAGGTACCGTTGAAGTTGCCGCGGCGATAGAGGAAGTCGTCGGAGACGGCGAGTTTCTCGTTGAGCTTGTCCTCGTAGGGGGCGCGGTACTTCTTGATCAGCGCCGTCATTCCCGGGTCGGCCGGCAGCAGATTGGAGAACACCGGCAGCAGGCGGTACTTGTAGCTGGCGACGCGGTTGCCCTTGACTTCGAAATCCATCACGCCGAGGAACTTGCCGTTGGAACCGGCGTTGGTGACGAGGGTGATGCCCTTGGCGTTCTTGACCTGCACCGGCTGCGGCACACCGTCATGGGTGTGGCCGCCAAAGATGGCGTCGATGCCGGTGACGCGGCTGGCCATTTTGAGGTCGACGTCCATGCCGTTGTGCGAGAGCACGACCACGACCTTGGCACCCTTGGCGCGTGCATCGTCGACCCACTTCTGCATACCGTCGTCGCGGATGCCAAAGCTCCAGTCCGGCACCATCCAGCGCGGGTTGGCGATCGGGGTGTAGGGGAAGGCCTGGCCGATGACCGCAACCTTGACGCCATTCATTTCCTTCATCACGTAGGGCTTGAACACCTGGTCGCCGAAGTCGTTGGTCACGATATTCTGCGCAACGAAGTCCACCCCGGCATTCTTGAAGTCCTTGTTGACGATTTCCATCACGCGCTCGGCACCATAGGTCGCCTCCCAGTGCGGGGTCATGATGTTCACGCCGAGCGCGATGCCGGCGTCGACCATGTCCTGGGCGTCGGTCCACAACGCAGTGGCCGAGCCTTGCCAGGTATCGCCGCCGTCGAGCAACAGGGCGCCGGGGCGCTGTGCGCGCATCTTGTCGACCAGGGTTTTCAGGTGGGCGAAGCCGCCGACCTTGCCATAAACCTTGGCGGCTTCAGTGAAATCGAGAAACGTGAACGCGTGAGCTTCGGCCGTGCCGGGCTTGATGCCGAATTTCTTCAGCAGGGATTCGCCGACAATGTGCGGGGTCTTGCCGTAGGCGTCGCCGATGCCCAGGTTGACGTTGGGTTCGCGGAACCAGATGGGCAACAACTGCGCATGGCAATCGGTCATGTGCAGGAAGGAAACATTGCCATGACGCGGGACATCATAGAAATTGGCGGGGGCGGTGCCGGCCAGGGCCGACTTGCTGTCCAGTGCCATGCCGGATGAAGCGGCAATAGCCAGCAATTGCAGAAACTCACGACGGTTCATGTGCATGGTGATCTCCTCGGGTGGTGTTGTTTTAATCGGTGCCGTATTTTTGTTTTTCAGGGCGCTTCAAGTAAATAGTAGCTCCGGCTCATCATGACGGTTGGCACGGACTAAAAATGCAAAGAAGCCCGGTTGTCCGGGCTTCTTCTTGCGGCAGTTTGCTTACTTGCGGAACACCGACGCCTTCATCGGCAGGCCGTTGGAAATTGAAGAATGGAAATATTCAAGATTGTTCAATTTTTCGGAGCCCTGGGGTGCTGAAACTGCACGTACCGACTTGAAGCAGCCTTCGTAGCGACTCTGCAGGGTGCTCAGGTTGTCACCGCCACGGAACACCGGCCAGTGCACGGCTTGTCCGATCGCAGGCGAGATGAGCTCCGAGCGCAGGCGGTTGCCGGCATTCTGTATGTGGCAGCTGGAGCAGGCGAAGTTCAGTTGCCCGGCGCGGCTGAAGAAGGTCTTCTTGCCGTCCTCGTAGGCTGCCATGGCCTTGGGGCCTTCGACCTTGATGTTCATCAGCATGCCGTCGGACAGGGTGCGCATGTAGGCGGTGAGCAGGCCCATGGTCTTCATGTCGCTTACCTTGTAGGCTTCCTCGCCGTTCGCGGTGCGACAATTGTTGAGGGCATCTTGCAGAGTGACGACCTTACCCTTGGCATCGTCGAACATGGGGAAGTTGCCGGCGATCTGCTTGCCGCCATTGGGCAGGCAGTCGGCGTAGGTCTTGCCGTTCTTGAACGGCGTTTCCCACAACTTGCGGCCCTTGTCGATTTCGGATTCGTAAGGCGGGAATTCCATGATCGCATCGTATTGGGACTTGCTGTCCGCATCGAATGCCAGCGCGCCGAAGACGTAATCGTCGAGCTTGATGTTGGGATATTTTGCGGTGTAGAACTTGATGAGTTCCTGCCTGTCCGCCTCGGGCGTGGCGTGTGCCGTGGCTGCGCCCAGCGCAATGCCCAGGCCTGCCATCCCTGTCAGCAGATTCGTAATGATTTTTTGTTTCATGCCGTCCTCCAGAAACCTTATGAATAAAACGGGAGCGGGGCCTGTCGCCCCGCTCGTGTATTGCTCAACTTAGCCGATGGTGGCTTCGGCAGTGTTCTTGTCTCCGGTGTTGTCAACCCAGTTGACAACGACCTTGTCACCCGCCTTGGCGCCCTTGACCCTGAAGCCCAGGTAGGGGTTCTTGGAGATGCCGCCGCTCATGCCGCCATTGAGCACGTTGGCACCATTGATGGTGGCGGTCACGGTTGTAATGTAATGGGCGGGCACCAGTTGGCCGGTCTTCGCGTCTTTACGCGCGCCGGTTTCCATCGGGTGGTTCATCAGCACTTTGACATCGGCAACATTGCCAGCCATCGTGGCACGGATACGCATGGGTTCAGCCATTTGGCTTTCCTTTCCTAAATATTGATCAATTCGACAAATTCACTTGGCAAAGGGAGGGCGATTAACCGCCGCAGCCGCCAATCGTAACCTTGACTTCCTTGGCGGCAGTGAAGTTTTTGCCTCCGGCAGTGACCACCGCACGGACCAGCGCGGTCGCACCCATTTTGATACGAGTGGAGATAAAACCCTCGGTTCCACCCATCAAGTCAAATTGAGCAACCAGCGGGGTCACGTTCTTTTCGGCAATGATGGCAATCGCGGTGGTGCCGGCGATGTTGCTGGTCACTTCGATGGGCACGACGGCGCCGTTTTCAGCGATGTCCGGTGCCTTGACCGTGATGTCCTTGGAGTCGGCAGGTGAGCCGCCCCCCATGGCACTCATGGCGTCGCCCACGTTTTTGGCTTCGAATGCGCTGCGCGGTGCGACGGCCATGGCCAGGGTGGGTTTCAACAATCCGGCGGCCACTGCAACGGCCACGGTGCCAGCACCAGCGGCGCTCTTTAGTACGTTTCTACGAAGTGCATTCATTGGCAAATCTCCTTAGGGTTTTAACAGCTACTACAGAAATTACAGACCATAAATAAAATCGACCACCTTATCGAGTTCCTGCTCCGATATCACCTGGTGCTTGCCGAACGGGGGCATGCTGGTAGAGGGGTTGAAGTCCATTGCATTCCAGATCTGGGCCCGCAGCTTGGCCTTGTCGGGGTAGCGAGCGCTCATGGCAATCAACGGCGGGCCATAGGTGCCGGCAGCTTCGGCGTCGGGCTGGGTCGGCATGCCGTGGCAGGCGAGACAGTTACCCTTGCTGCGGTCGTAGGCGAGTTGTTTGCCGGTTGGCTCCTTGGCAGCATCCGCAGCGAGCGCACTGCCCGTCAGCGTGATGGTGCCCAAAGCGCAGGCTGTTATTAGCTGGTGCAACTTTCGCATAGTCATCCTCCTGTTTTTGACATCTTGATGAAAGCGCTCCCGGCACTGTCAAGCATCGCAGTGAGCGCTATCCACTAATGGATGAGCCGAAGCATAGTGGAATTAGTTTTTTCGATGCAAGGCCAGGCACCAACTTTTACGTCCAAAACACAGGGTAATTTCCTACCAGCCGCGTAAATAAAGGGTTTGCGCCCAGGGAGCTAATCCTTGCGCTGGGCTTTTTCAATTGCCTGCCACTCGCGTCGCCGCGCTTCGGCCGCCGACATTTCGTGAAAACTGCCATCGCCAGCCTTGATGCCGAGGGTGATTTGCTCGATGGCGGCAATCAGATTGCCGCTCAATGCGGCCGCTTCGGCCTGGGCGCTGTGGCTGAGCAGGTGCTGGCCGAGTTGGTCATGTGTCTGGGCTGACAGCTGCCACATACGGCGGTCGAGTGGGTACAGGGCCAGTTGCTTGTCGACCACACCCAAGGCTTCGCTGCTGCGGCCCGCAGCAAGCAGTGCGCTGATATAGCCATATTGCAAAGGCCGGTATCCGGGATGCGCGTTGCTGCCTGCCTGGTAGCGCTGCAAGGCGAGCGATTGGTTGCCGGCAGCCAGTGCAGTGTTGGCGGAGATCTGCTGGATCATCGGATTGTCGGTGTTGGGGCCGGAGAGGAGTTTCTGCGTTTCAGTCTCGGCATCCTTGAACTGCCGTGCGCGCAGCAGCGCGGTGACCAAAGCATATCGTGCAGCGGTCTCATTGCTGTAGCGCTTGTCTTTCAGGATGTTTTTCGCTGCGATCACAGCGTCGGCAGGGCTGTTTTCCTGTGCCCGCAGGCGAGCGCGCACCAGTTGGAAGTCGAGGCTGTCCTGGACCTGATGATACGGTGCCGATTCGCTGCGTGATTCCATGTCGGCGATCCGGTCGCTGGTCAGCGGGTGGGTTCGCAAATAGGCCGGTGCGTTGCTGTCATAAAAACGGCTTGCGCGCTGGAGGCGATTGAAAAAACTGCTCATTCCGCGTGGATCGTAGTCGGCGTGGGTCAGCATTTCATATCCCAGACGATCGGCTTCGCGCTCGAAATCACGACTGTAATCCAGCTGGTTCTGCATCGAGTAGGCCTGGGTGGAGGCGATGGCAGCGCCCGCTATGTTCGGATTGGAGCGCGACGCCAGCAATGCCAGCGCCAGCGCGGCCATGGATGGCCAATAAGCCTGTTGCTGAGCAGCGATCTGGCGTGCGATGTGATCCTGAGTGACATGGGAGATTTCATGTGCGATCACGCTCGCGAGTTCGGATTCGTTTTGCGCGGCGAGCAGCAGGCCGGTGTGGACGCCGATATTGCCGCCGGGCATGGCAAACGCGTTGATGGTGGGGTCATCGACCACGAAAAAAATGAATTCGCGCTGGTTGCGGGAGCTGACCGAGACCAGCTTGTAGCCCAGCTGGTTGAGATAGCTTTCAATTTCGGGATCGTCCAGATAGAGCGGGTTGGCATAGACATCACGCATGATGGCGCGTCCCAGAGCCTCTTCTTGCTGATCTGAAAAATACTGGCGCGATACTTCGCCGAGGTCGGGCAGGTCGGCGGCTAAAACCGGCTGGATAGCCAGGGAAAATACAAGCAGAGTGCGCAACATCAGCGGCAGATAAGGATGGGGGCGAATGACAGCAATTCGTTTACGATGCGGAAATTATCGGCAAGGTTCCTGAACATGAGCGAATTCACCCATTTTGACGAAAGCGGACGCGCGGTCATGGTCGATGTAGCGGGCAAGGAAGATACCCGGCGAGTCGCCATGGCAAGCGGGCGTATCACTATGTTACCCGATACGCTGCTGCGAATTCTGGATGGGCAGGCGGCCAAGGGCGATGTGCTCGGCATCGCGCGGATCGCGGCCATCCAGGCGACCAAGCGGACAGCCGAACTGATTCCACTGTGCCACCCGATCGCGCTGACCCGGGTCGGCGTCGAGTTCAGCACCAATCATGCCGAACCTGCCATCACCTGCACGGTGACCGCCGAGACTGTCGGCAAGACGGGGGTGGAAATGGAAGCCCTGACCGGGGTAAGCGTCGCGTTGCTGACCATCTATGACATGTGCAAGGCGGTTGATCGCGGCATGCAGATGGGTGAGATCCGGTTGCTTGAGAAGCAGGGTGGACGCTCCGGTCACTGGCGTCGTGTGCCCCTGGCGGGCAGCTAGTCAAAAGGCACCTTGAATGTTGATGGTGTTGCGGCAATATGAACGAATAGTGGCCAAAAGGCGATCGATGCTGCTTTTCAGAATGCTGCTGTTTAGCTTATGGGCATGCGCTTTCGGGGTGCGGGCCGAGCTGCCGGACTACCAGGTCTTTCCAGCCCAGGGTGAGCATCTGCTGCTGTGGGTGACGTCCGAGCGAGGGCGTGCCGAGCCCGAAGTGCTGGCTGCAGAGAAGTTGGCCAGGCAGGGCGTGGAAGTCTGGTCGCTCGACCTCGTCAACGCCTATTTCCTGCCGCAACTGCCCAGCAGCATGGACCGGGTGCCGCAACAGGACCTGACAGACTGGATGCGGTCTGCGGTGGAAAGCGGCAAGCAGGTGACCGTTTATACCGTGGCGCGTGCCGCCGCTCCGGTTCTGCGCGCGGCGGCCCAGCTTGAACCGGCGCTGCGCAACCGCTTGTGCCTGCTGCTGATGTACCCGAATCTGTATACGGTGGCAGAGCCGCTGGCAGAGCCGGATTACCTGGATCTGGGATCGTTGTCCGGTTTGCGCGTGAAGGTGCTGCAGCCGCGCCGTTCGGCGGCCACGCCCTGGCTGCCCGGTCTGATCGATCATCTGACGCAATTCGGCGCAACGGTCGCCCAGGAGATACTGGAGAACCTGCGCGAAGGCTACTGGGCTCGCGAGTCGCCGACCGAGTACGAAGTGGCCGAGGGTCAGCGCATGGATGCCATGTTTATCAAGGAACTGAATTCCGGGGGTTGCAAATGAAACGATGGCTGGCAACGCTGGCGTTAGGCCTGTTTTTCAATGCCGCGGGACATGCGGCCGGGTTTGAGAAGCGGGCGAGCACCCCGGCGCCCGCACTGGAGGCACAGGATTTGAAGGGGGCGCCAAAAACCCTGGCCAGCTATCGGGGCAAGGTGGTGTTGCTCAACTTCTGGGCGTCGTGGTGTCCGCCCTGCTTGCGTGAAATGCCGTCGCTGGAACGCTTGCGAGTAAAAATGGCCGGCCGTCCGCTCGAAATCGTCGCGCTGGATAGTGCCGAAACCGCCGAGGATGTGAACGCCTATCTTTCCAGAATGAAGCTGGGTTTTCCGATTCTGCTCGATCCGGATGGCAACAATACGCGTCGCTGGAAAGTCTTTGCGCTACCCACTTCGTTCCTGCTCGACGCCGAAGGAAAGGTGCGTTATGTGCTGACCGGGCCCACCGAATGGGATGAAGGCGAGGCCCTGCAGGTGATCGAGTCGATGCTGGCCGGGATGCCGGTGCAGGCGAAATAGGCACGGAGTGGACTGCCGGTTAACCCGCTAAAAAACAAGGTATTGCATCAACTGGTCTGATTGGACTATCAGCCATTTTGCTTGCCATCTTCGGCGCTTGAAGTGCAAAATAAGAGTATATTCGAAATGATTAATATACATCCGTCCCCGCAGTTTCCAGCAGTCATCTCGTGAGTATTTCCGGGTAGGAAAGGACGCGACACCAGCACGGAGTCGCAGGGGGTATTTTTGAGCCCAGTGACCGCATGAACGCCAAGATCAAACTCGAAAATCACGACGCGCAGGAAATCAAGTACACCACCTGCTACATGTGTGCCTGCCGCTGCGGCATCAAGGTGACGCTGGAGGACGACAAGGTCCGCTTCATCCAGGGCAACCGCAACCATCCTACCAACCAGGGCGTGCTATGCGCCAAGGGCTCGGCCGGGATCATGAAGCAGTATTCGACCGCCAAGCTGACGCAACCCCTGATGCGCAAGCCGGGCACCGAGCGCGGCGAGGGCATCTACGAGGCGATTTCCTGGGAACAGGCGCTCGATGTGCTGACCGATCGCCTGAGTGACATACGCGCGACCGATCCATCCAAGCTCGGCTTCTTCACCGGGCGTGACCAGATGCAGGCGCTGACCGGCCTGTGGGCACAGCAGTTCGGTACGCCGAACTGGGCGGCGCATGGCGGGTTCTGTTCGGTGAACATGGCGGCGGCCGGCCTGTATTCGATCGGCTTCTCGTTCTGGGAATTCGGCGCGCCGGACTGGGATTACGCCAAGTACTTCATCATGTGGGGGGTGGCGGAGGATCACTCGTCCAACCCGATCAAGATCGGCCTGGAAAAACTCAAGCGCCATGGCGGCAAGTTCGTCACGGTCAATCCGGTGCGCACCGGCTACTCGGCGATTGCCGACGAATGGCTGCCGATCAAGCCCGGGATGGACGGGCTCTTGGCCATGTCGATGGTGCACGTGCTGCTGAAGCACGAGCAGTTCGACTACGAATTCCTGGTGCGCTACACCAACGCCTCCTGGCTGGTGGTGCAGGCGCCGGGGCAGAAGGGCGACGGCCTGTTCCTGCGCGACGAAAACGACCAGCCGCTGATCTGGGACATCGACAAGGAAGCGTTCAGGGACGGCATCGACGGCGACATCGCCCCCGCGCTGTTCGGCGAATTTGTGGCGCCTGACGGACGCCGCGTCAAGACCGTGATGTCGCTGATGGTCGAGCGCTACCTCGACGACCGCTACGCGCCGGAAAACGTCGCCCTCGAATGCGGCCTGCCGGCCGAGACCATCGAGCGCATTGCACTGGAAATGGCGCATGTCGCATTCAAGGAAACGGTCGAACTGCCGATCGAATGGACCGACGTGTGGGGCCGCAAGCATGACAAGGTCGTGGGCCGCCCGGTGGCGATGTACGCGATGCGCGGCATTGCGGCGCACTCCAACGGCTTCCATTCCTGCCGCGCGATTCACATGATCCAGATGCTGCTGGGTGCGCTCGACGCCCCGGGTAACTTCCGCGCGCGTGCACCGTATCCGAAGCCGATCCCGCCGCACCAACTGCCGGAAAACAACATCGACGTCATCAACGCGCCGAACACCCCGCTGTCGCGTCCGCCGCTCGGCTTCCCGACGCGCCCGGAAGACCTGGTGATCGACGAATTCGGCAACCCGCTGCGCATCGACAAGGCGTATTCGTGGGAAGTGCCGATCGCTTCGCACGGCCTCATGCACATGGTCATCACCAACGCGACCAATCATGATCCGTATGCGCTGGACACGCTGATCCTGTTCATGTCCAACATGGCGTGGAACTCCACCATGAACACGGCGAACATCCAGGACATGTTGCGCGCCAAGGATCCGGATAACTACGGCGAGTACAAGATCCCGTTCCTGGTGGTGATCGACGCCTTTCATTCGGAGATGACCCACTTCGCCGACCTGATCCTGCCGGATACCACCTATCTCGAGCGGCACGACACCATCTCGCTGCTCGATCGCCCGATTTCCGAACCGGATGCAGCAGCCGACGCGATTCGCTACCCGCTGGTTACCCCGAACCGCGACGTGCGCCCGTGGCAGGAAGTGATGGTCGAACTGGCGTCGCGCCTGAGATTCCCGGCCTTCACCCGGCCCGATGGCACCCGCAAGTTCAGCGGCTACCAGGATTTCATCGTCAACTACGAGCGCTCGCCCGGCATCGGCTTCCTGGCCGGCTGGCGTGGCAAGGACGGCAGCAAGTCGCTGAAGGGCGAGCCCAATCCCAGGCAGTGGGAAAAGTACATCGAGAACCAGAGCTTCTTCGCACACCACTGGCCCGACAACCAGAAGTACATGCGCTACGCCAACAAGGACTATCTCGATGTGGCAGCAGATGCGGGGTTCATAGGCAAGGTCGAGCCCATCATCATGCAGTTCTATTCCGAGCCGCTGCAGAAATTCCGTCTGGCGGGTCAGGGCCTGTATGACGGCCCGCAGCCCAACAACCAGGTCGACCGCGAACGGCTGGTGAAATACTTCGACCCGTTGCCGATGTGGTACGAGCCGCTGGAACAGCAGCGCGTCGACAAGAACGCATACCCCTTCTTCGCGCTCACCCAGCGCCCCATGTTCATGTACCACTCGTGGGATTCGCAGAACGTGTGGCTGCGCCAGATCATGGCGCAGAACTTCATGTACATGAACGCGCGCAAGGCCGCAGAAATGGGCATCAAGGACTTCGACTGGATCTGGGTCGAGTCGCACAACGGCAAGATCCGCTGCCAGGTCAAGACCATGGAAGGCACCCAGGAAGACACCGTCTGGACCTGGAATGCCATCGGCAAGCAGAAGGGCGCCTGGGGACTAAAGGACGACGCCTCCGAGGCTACCCGGGGCTTCCTCCTCAACCACCTGATTTCTGAATTGCTGCCGGAGAAACTCGGTGAGCGCCGCGTCACCAACTCCGACCCGGTGACGGGGCAGGCAGCGTGGTTCGACCTGCGTGTGCGCATCTGGAAAGCGGCGCCGGGCGAAACCGGATCGTGGCCGCAATTCGATGCGCTGAAAAAGCTGCCGGGTGATGAGTACGAGCGCCCGCACGTGCTGCGTTACGACGCCCGCCGCCATGAGAAAAACTGAACAGCAGACCTGAGCAGCACCGGGAATAAAGAGCGAGCATAACTATGAGACTTGGATTGGTCATCGACCTCGACGTATGCGTGGGCTGTCATGCCTGCGCCATCGCCTGCAAGGAATGGAACGCCTCCGGCACCATCGGCCCGTTGTCCGACTACCAGCCCTACGGCGCCGAGCCGTCGGGGGTGTGGTTCAACCGGATTCGCCATTACGAGATGGACGAATATCCGAACAACAAGACGGTCAATTTCCCGATGTCGTGCATGCACTGCGAGGACGCCGATTGCGTGACCGTGTGCCCGACCGGTGCGTCATACAAGCGTACCGAAGACGGCATCGTGCTGATCGACCAGGACAAGTGCATGGGCTGCAACTACTGTTCGTGGGCCTGTCCGTACGGTGCGCGTGAACTCGACCGCTCCAGCGGCACGATGAAGAAGTGCACCCTGTGCGTCGATCGCATCTACGACCAGGAACTGCCAGTCGAGGAGCGCCAGCCTTCCTGTGTGCTGACCTGCCCGGCGCACGCCCGCATGTTCGGCGATTTCGACGATCCCGATTCGGCAGTGTCGCGAACCGTGCGCGAGCGCGGCGGCTACCCTTTGATGCCCGAGCTCAACTACAACCCGACCAACCAGTACCTGCCGTCGCGACGCAAGCCGATGATCCCGGTCGACGCCAAGCCCAAGCGGGGGCTCAAGGAAAGCATCAAGCAGTTCGCCAACAAACTGGTACGCCGCTGATCCGCGCGATTTTTAACTTGCATCAGGAAAATTCATGCATCCTGCTTTTTGGCTCCGGCATAAGCTGAAGGCTTGTCTCTTCCGAAATGTAGGCTGTTGAATTATTAGGAAATCAACATGCATCCAGCATTTTCTGTAATCTTTTTCACTGTGGCTTCGGGCGCCGGCTTCGGCCTGTTCTCGCTGCTGTTCCTGGCCGACTTCTTCAAGCTTGGCGGGGGATTCAATCAGGATCAGCTCGTCGTGGGCGGGCTCATGGCGATGAGTCTGGTGGTATTCGGCCTGTTGTCGTCTACCTTCCACCTTGCCAACCCGAAGAACGCCTGGCGCGCGTTCAGCCGTTTCCGCACTTCCTGGCTGTCGCGTGAAGGCGTGTTTGCCGTGGTATTCATGCCGCTGGCTCTGGTCTATCTCGCCAGCATCATGTTCGACGCGCCGCAGTGGCTGAGAGTCATCAGCGGCTTCCTGACCGCCGTGCTGTCCTGGATTACGGTGTTTTCCACCGGCATGATCTACGCCTGCCTGAAGACCATCCGCCAGTGGAACACGCCGCTGGTGCCGGCCAACTATTTGGCGCTGGGCTACGCCAGCGGCAGCCTGCTGCTGCTGCTGGGCGCGGTCGTGTCTGGCCTGGATACCACGCCCTACCTTGCCATGTCGGCGCTGATCGTCTCGATCGCGGCTGTATTGAAGGCCATCTACTACTTCTGGATTCGCAGCCCCGGTCTCGCACCCACCATCAACACGGCCACCGGCCTCACCCGAGCCAAGGTCAAGCTGCTCGATACCGGCCACACCCACGGTACCTTCCTGACCCAGGAATTCGGATTCCAGATCGCGCGCCAGAAGGCCGGCCTGCTCAAGGTTGTCGTGTTTGTTCTGGGTTTTGCGCTGCCCGGACTGATGATGGTATGGGTGTTCAACCAGCAGGGAGGGCCCATGGCAGCCATCGTCGCGGCCCTCGCAGGGCTCGCCGGCGCGGCGGTCGAACGCTGGCTGTTTTTTGCCGAAGCCCGCCACGTCGTGAACCTGTATCACGGCGCCCAGCGCTGCTGAGCGCCGTGATCTCTGTGGCGATGAGGGGCATGCTTGGCCTGGGCCTCGCTTTGGAGTATATTAGCAGACTCTAATTATTATCATTCCAGGAGTGTGACGCCCATGTTTGGTTTGTCAGGTTTCAAGGAAGTCGATCCAGCCTACGTAGAGGAACTCGCCGCCAAGGGAGCACACCTGATAGATGTGCGTACCGAAGCCGAGGTGGCGCAGGGCGTGATCGATGGCGCCATCCATATCCCGCTGCATCTACTGCCCCTGCGCGCAGCCGACATCCCCCAGGACAAGCCTGTAGTGATCTACTGCCGCTCCGGGGCGCGGTCGGCCCAGGCGTGTGCGTTCATGGCTTCCAAGGGCTATGGCAACATGCACAATCTGGCCGGCGGCATCATGGCCTGGGCGCGTTCTGGCAACACCCTCTGCCGGCCGCGATAAGCAGCGGGCAGGCGGTCAGTATCAAGGGCCCCGCGGATTTTCCCGTTTCTGCAGCAAATTTGTTTGCAATAGGGGAACTTCTGGTTTAAGGTACGGCAGCGTTTTTTAGTACATGCCGATTTAATGTAAGGAGAACTCCATGAATTTTGATAAAGAACTTGATGCACGTGGTTTGAACTGTCCTTTGCCCATCCTGCGTGCCAAGAAGGCCCTGGGTGAAGTCGGCAGCGGTCAGGTACTGAAAATCCTGTCCACTGACCCGGGTTCGGTCAAGGACTTTGCCGCTTTCGCCAAGCAGACCGGCAACGAACTGCTTTCTACCGCCGAGGCGGGTGGCGAATTCACCTTCTTCATGAAGAAGAAGTAAAGCAGAAACCAAAACCAGCGCCATCTGTTCCAGCGAACACACGGCGCTGTTTTTTTCCAACAGGAACAGGAGAGACAGAGAATGGATACCAAAAAAATGGCCATCATTGCCACCAAGGGCACGCTGGACTGGGCTTATCCCCCGTTCATCCTGGCCTCGACGGCGGCTGCACTGGGTTACGAAACCCAGATTTTCTTTACCTTCTATGGCCTGCAACTCGTCCGCAAAGATCTGTCAGTGCTCAAGGTCAGTCCGCTGGGCAACCCCGGCATGCCGATGAAGATGCCCTTTGGCCCCAAGTGGTTCAAGAGCATCAACTGGAACATGCCCAATGCCATCCAGTCGTTGATTCCCGGTTACGAAAACGTGGCGACCGCCCTGATGAAGCAGACCATTGCCAACAACGGGGTGGCCACCATCCCGGACTTGCGCGACCTGTGCCAGGAAGCCGAAGTCAAGTTCATTGCCTGCCAGATGACCGTTGAACTGTTCGGATTCGAGCATTCCGACTTCATCGACGGCCTCGAATACGGCGGCGCCGCCACATTTTTCGAGTTCGCAGGCGAAACGGATATCTGCCTGTTTATTTAGGACAGCATCAAGAATCTGTATTGCAGTTCAATGAAAAGAGCCGAATCTGATTCGGCTCTTTTTTATTGTGTGTCTTTCGTACCACATCCGTTCGCGAATATTCGGCTAATTCGGCTGGGCAACTTGTCACGCAAGGAGCGCTCACGTAGCCTTCGGGGCAGGCTATTAAACAAGCTTATCAGTTAACGTAACGATCATTACATCGGGAGAAGACAATGAAGTTCACACGCGTATTCGCATTTATGGCGCTGGCCGGTCTGGCTGGCAGCGCTTTCGCCACCAACGG
>Ga0209254_10002684_pt1 | contig 16222 bp, 12 predicted proteins | sample FrelakmetDIP11DI_FD_187148 | JGI IMG/M metagenome (GOLD analysis project Ga0209254, IMG submission 187148) | Freshwater lake sediment microbial communities from the University of Notre Dame, USA, for methane emissions studies - DIP11 DI (SPAdes)... | ecosystem: Environmental > Aquatic >... | reverse complement strand
CCCCACGATCGCGACGAGGAGTACGGCCACCACAATGTAGGTCTTGCTTGTTCTCATGCCTCCGTCCTTTCCGGCTGACTTGATCCCGATATTCCGCGAGGAGCCTCTGGTAGGGATCGTCGCGGGCGCGGCCCCCACCGCCGATCGAGAACCACGGTGCCGCGCTTTCCCCGAGCGGCATCTGACTCCGAGTTATACAGCACCGAGGCCAAAAGACAAGCGTGTGGGGGGCGCGGCCGTGAGCCGATCGCCCCGGTCGCGGCTGTCCGGGGGCTCAGTCGAGGCGCGCCAGGCGGCGCAGCACGGCGTCCAGCGCCGGGGCGAGCGCCGGCGGCCGGTGCTCAGCCGCAAGCCGCGTCACCCGCTCGTGGGCGCGGTCGAGGGCCGTCTGGCGACCGCCGGCGCTCCAGTAGCGGTGAGACTGGTCGGCGATCAGGGACGGGCCGGCGGCCGGCGAAGCCGCCCCTCCGGCCGCTCCGCCCAGGCTCGTCAGGTCGATGCCGCGGGCGATGGTGCGCGCCTGCGTGAGCGTATCGGCGGCCAGCGCCATCTCTTCGTAGCTGAAGATGCGGCCCCCCGAGACCATGCCCACGCCGGTGAGCAGGTCCACGCCGCAGGCCAGGGAGAGGTAGGTGGTGGTCGCGTCGTCGAGAGCCGACTGCCAGCTCGGCAGCTTGGCCCCGGACGCGTTGACGCCGCACTGGGTGGGCAGGCCGTAAAACTGGCCCACATCGCCGACCGCGGCGGCCATGATGGTGTCTTCGGGAGCGCCGCCGGTGAAGTCGCCGGTCTTGAGATCCATCACGCTCGGGATGAAGCAGATGAACACCGGCGCCCCCGGGAACGCGGCCTGAATGACGCACACCGCGCTGAGCGCCTCGGCGATGCCGACGGCCAGGGAGCCCGCCATGGTGATCGGCGTCGTGGAGCCGCCCATGGGCATGGTGACGAAGCCGATAGGGACGCCGGCCGCCGCGAAGACGAGGCCGGCCTCGAGCGTGCCGGCGTCGTTGCCGAGCGGCGTGACCGTGCCGAGGAGTGCGCTGATGGGCGGCTCGGCGCGGAGCCGCCCGGCGCCGCCGGCCACGGCGCGCGCCATCGCCACGGCGACTTCCGCCAGCTCCGGCTCGACGACCGTCACGGTCTGCACGTGCTTGCCGGTGTTGGCGATGGCGAGGTAGAGCTCGTGCAGGCCGCGCACGTCCGTGGGGCGGTCCTGGGCGCTCACCGCCGGCCAGCAGAAGTCGATCTCGGGCAGGGCGTCGACGACCCGCGAGATGGTCGCCACGTCCTCCGCGGTAGTGCCACGCTTCTCGCCGCTCTCCAGATCGTAGATCTCGACACAGCAGCCGTCGGTGGTCATGAGGGAGCGCTCGCCGGTGACCAGCGGAGCGGCGGCCCGGGCGCCGAGGGTCATGCGCGGCGGCGCCAGGTCGACCAGGCGCCGCACGAGCTCGGGCTGAAGCCTGACGCGCGCGCCGTCAACGGCCGCCCCTTGGGCGGAGAGCGCGGCGCGCGCCTTCTCGGAGGGGATCGACACGCCGACGTCGACCAGCACCTCGAGCGCCGCCGCGTCGAGTCGTTCGAGCTCCTCCCGCGAGAGGATCGCCAGACGGCCTGCGGTACCGATGGTGTGGGTGAGGGCGTGCGTCAACGTCGGGGCTCCACTTCGTGCGCTTCGCCGCCACAGTACACCACCTCAGGCACGAAGACACCCGGCTCGGCGACCGCCGGACGCGGGGAGCCCAGCCCCGAGAGACGTCGCCGTCGGAGTGCTTCGCGGCCTCCTCGTGACGCCGTGCGAGTCCCGCGTGTTTGTCGGGTTCGGAGGCGGCGGGTACCATGCCTTCATGGAGGCCATGCAGGACGACGAGCAGGGCGCGCGCAGCGAGACCGTGCCTGCGCCGCTGGCCCGGCCGGAGACCACGGCGCCCTCCGGCCGCAGCCGCTGGTTGCGCCGGCTGGGCGACGTGCTGCTGATCGCCGGCGGGCTCGTGCTCGCCTACCCGTTCTGGTCGGCCGGGTACGCGCAGGTGCAACAGAGCCGGCTCGATGCTACCTACCGCGACAGCAGCGTTGCCTTCTCGGCAGTGGCGGGGGCCAACCTCGACACGCGCCCACGCGACCTCCCCTCCGCGGAGATCGTGCGCCGCCTGGCCGTGCTCTACGGGGGCCGCCTGAGGACCGGCGACCCCATCGGTCGTCTCCGCATCCCCCGTATCGACCTCGACCGCCTCGTACAGCAGGGCGCCCGCGGCTCCGCGAGCCTCGACCCCGACACCGACCGCGCCCTCCTCCGCAACGGCCCGGTGCACTACGGCCTCACGCCCCTGCCCGGCGCCGGCGAGCCGTTCGCCGTCGCCGGACACCGGACCACCTACGGCGCGCCCTTCTACAAGATCGATAGGCTGAAGCGTGGCGACCGCATCTTCCTGGACACGCCCTATGCCCGCTTCCGCTACGAGGTCGCGAAGACCACTGTGGTCCAGCCGGACGACGTCGGCGTCCTTCGCGACCGTGGCTACGGCCTCGTGCTCACGACCTGCACACCGCCGTACAGCGCCAGCCACCGTCTGATCGTCTGGGCTGTGCTCGAGCGCGCCACGCCTCTGAAGAAGGCCGTCGCGGCTCCACAGTAGAGAGGCTCAGGGCGCCGCCCGCGCGCCGGGGAACGGCGGGCGCTCCGCGGCGCTGCCCTCGAGCATCATGACCAGCAGCTCGGCGCCGGCGTCCCCGCCCGGGTACTCCGGCGGCACGAAGGCCAGCCCGTCCGCCAGAGCCATGGAGCGCAGGATGCCCGAGCCCTGGGGGCCGGTGGTCGTGAAGCCCCACCCACGCCCGCGGTGCAGCAGCCGGCAGCGACGCGCCTCTGTGCGGTCGCGAGAGCCCTTCACGGGCTCCTCCGCCGAGGCGAACACGTAGGGCCGGTAGAGGTCAGGCCTTCCCTGAAGAGCCAGAAGCGCCGGGCGCACGTACATCTCGAAGCTCACCATCGCCGCCACGGGGTTGCCGGGCACGCCGAACACCAGGGTGTCGCCACGCGTGCCGAAGGCCAGAGGCTTGCCCGGCTTCGTGGCGACGCCCCAGAAGCGTCGCTCCACGCCGAGCTCGTCCTGCACCTGCTTCACGAAATCGAACTCGCCGACCGATACGCCGCCGGAGGTGATGACCACGTCGTGCTCCAGCGCGTCGGCAAGAAGCCGCCGCGTCTCGTCGAGGTCGTCGCGAGCGATGCCCAGCAGCACGGGCTCACCCCCGGCGGCCAGCACCTGGCCGTAGGCGGTGAACGAGTTGGAGTTGCGGATCTGCCCAGGTCCGAGGGGCTGGCCGGGCAGCCGCAGCTCGCTGCCGGTCGCCAGGATCGCGACCCGCGGCCGGCGAGCGACGGCGACCTCCTGACAGCTCACCGACGCCAGCAGGCCGATCTCGGCCGGGCCGAGACGGGCGCCGCGCGGGAAGAGGACGTCGCCGACGGCGACGTCCTCGGCGGCGCGGCGCACGTTGGCGCCCGGCCGCACCGGCTCCGTCACGACGAGGATCTCATCGTGCTGCTCGGTGAGCTCCACCTGCACCACCGTGTCGACCCCGGGCGGCAGCGGCGCGCCGGTCATGATCTTGGCGGCCTCACCAGCGCCGACTTCCTCGCCGACCCAACGTCCGGCGGGTATCTCGACGACGACCCTGAACTCGCGCCGTCCGGCCTCGAGCTCGGCGCCGCGCACGGCGTAGCCGTCCATGGCCGAGTTGTCGAACGACGGCACCGCCTCGGGCGAGACGATCTCGGTCGCGGTAGCGCGACCGAACGCCTCGAGAAGCGGCACCTCCTCGGCCGGCAGCGGACGCGCGGCGTCGATCACGGTGTCGATGGCTTCGTGGATGCTGATCACGTGGGTCTCCAGTACTCGTGCAGTCTCATCTGCTTACGCATCTTAGTAAACTCCGGGGCCGTGCGGCCCGATTCTCTGGGGCGAGAGACGCAAGAGGGGAGACGCCCGGTGAGCCGACAGGATCCCAAGAGCCGTACAGACCGCGACGTGACAGGCACGCGTAAGCGTCGCGTCACCGCCTTGCGCGACCTGGTCATCCAGCGCGTCTACGACGTCCCCGCGGAGGACGTCGCGGCGAGCATCATCCGCGACGCCATCGTGGTCACCGCGCCCGCGCCCGCGCGGCTGCACTGAAGACCGCGAGTCCGAGCGCGGCGCCGGCCGCGTTGACGACTACGTCACCGAGCTGGCAGTCGCGGTAGGGCAGCGGCGCCTGCACCAGTTCGATCGCCACCCCCAAAGCAACGGCGAGCGCCGCCGCGCCCAGCACCGCGCGGCGGCTGAGGCGCCAGTCATCGAGGGCCACAGCGAGCACGAACGCGAGCACGACGTAGGCGGCAAAATGCCCCGCCGAGGTCACCTGGTCGTCTCTCCCCCCGACGACGGCGCGGATCGGACCTTGGGTGGGCAGCACGCCGAAGGCGACGATGGCCGCGGCCCACGCGGCGGCGGCCACTCGCCAGGCGCGCGAGCCCCGCATCAAGACGCCGCCGCCCGTCCGCGGCGCACGCCGCCAAATGCCTCGTCACCGTCCTCGACAAGGACCGCCACCACGCCCTCGTGCACCAGGATGCGCGCCGCCGCGACCACGGCGTTGCCCAGCCCGAGACACGCTTCCTGAGGAAGCACGCCGCGACGGAGCGGATAGTCGAAGCCTTCCAGGGTCACGAGCGCGTCGCCGTGCAGCGGCACGAGGGAGACTCGCGTGCCGGCCGGGGCATCCAGGCGCGTCTCCGCCGGCGCCGCAAACACACGTACGGTGAGCCGCGGCGCCGCCAGGCGCGCGGCGACGCCGCGCGCCGCCAGGCTCCGCAAGACGGCCAGATGGCCAAGGGTGTGATCGAGGGCGCCGAGGGCGCCGGCGAGCACCAGCTCTCCGGCGCCGCGGCGCAGCGCCTCGTCGGCGGCCATCTCCCCGTCGGTGCGGTCCTTGCGTACGGGGTGGCGGACCAGCTCGACGCCCGCCGCCTCGAGGCGCTCTACAGCGGCCGCCGGCAGCGAGTCGAAGTCGCCCACCACCACGTCGGGGCGGATCCCATGCTCGAGCAGGAAGCGGGCGCCGCCGTCGGCGGCGATCACCACGTCGGCCGTTGGCGCCCAGCCGCAGAAATAGGTGGGCTCGTCGTACTCGCCGTTGAGAAACACCACGGCGAGACGCGCGCGGCCCACCTGCCGGCCGCCGCCGAGTGGTCCACCCGCCGCGTCGCTCATGCCCGTGCCGGGCGGCCACGCCCCGGGAAGGCCGCGTCGTAGGCCTTGAGCAGCGGCCAGAGCAACAGCGTCGTGAGCACGCCCTCGGGCACCAGATACAGCAGGTTATAGGTCGCCGCATACAGCCACGGCGCCTCCCACTCGGGGGCGTAGGCCGCGAAGAAGATGAGGCCCGAGAGGAAGTGGCAGACGAAGCGCGCCGTCAAGGCGAGGGCCACCGCCAGGGCGAGAGAGCGCCAGCCGCGTACGTCCACGAAGCCGGCCACGGCCAGCGACATGAACGCCAGAGGGTAGTCGAGCGCAGCTTGAGCCGGATGGAAGACGAAGGCGCCCGGCAGCCCGAGCTGCAGCAGGCCGTACAGCAGGCCGGCAGTCGCCGCCGGGACCACGCCGCGGCGCACCGCGACGAAGATGATGGGCAGCAGTTCGAGGCTCACCGAGCCGCCCTGCGGCATGACGAACATGCGCACCTGCCCGAGCACGGCCGCCAGGGCGATGGCGACCCCGATCTCGGCAAGAGCTTGAACGCCCCAATGGGCGGGGTTGAGATTGAGCCGCGCGCGCGCATCGAACGCGTGCGTTGGAGCCGAGGCCAGTGGAGTACTCATCGTGCGATCTCTCCCTTCGCTGGCATTACCCAGCAGCGCCCGGAGACGCCGCCACCTCAAGGGTGGTCAGGTTCGACGCGTCGGCGCTAGGAAGCGCCTTCTCAGCTCCTCCGCAAGGAGCTCCGCAGGACCCCCACAGTGTACCGCAGGCGCAGCGCCCGGGCCAGGTCGCGTTTCACCCCATCCGACCGCCGTTCACACCCTCCTGTGGAGAATGTGGATAAGAACCTTTTCCCGCGCTTGCAGGCTCACAACCGCCGTGGATAAGACGTTGACGACCCCATCTCCCCTTGACACTGCGCTCCCGGTCTACTCACACAGGGAAACCGCTGAAGAGCAGGTAGTTCGTTGGCTGAGCCGGAGCCGGCGGAGGCAGTGGTTCCGGCTCCACGCACGAGCTCCCTCGGCAGCCCGGCCAGGCCATCGTCCACCCTTGTGTGAAACCGCACTTTCCACAAGTCCCGCAAATTGGGCACGTACTGCGGCGCACGCCAGAGCTCTTTCCACATATCGTGAACACTCTGTGGATAACTGTCGCGTTTCCGCTGCAAAACAACGTTTCGCTTGACGATCTCCGACGTTTCGGCCGTTAGGGCCCCTCTGCTATACTCTGCGCCCCCATGGAGTCGTTCCTCGACAGGTTGCTCGCCGACGAGGGGACCACCGCTCCGCCGCCCGCGACGCAGGCTGCGGTCGCTACCGCTGTCCCCGTCACACCACCCGGTCACCCGGGTCTTCCCGGCGCGCTCCCCGGCGTCCCGCTCGGCCCCGGAGCTCCACGTATCGCGATCTACGACACCCTCACCTCACCACCGCGCGTGGTCGCCGTAGAGGAGAAGGACCTCCCGGCTCTGATCGCCTCGCTGGCGGAGAAGACCTATCACTACTGTCGCGAGCAGGGCGGCCAGATCCCGTACACCGTGCTGCAGGAGCTCATGGAGAATCTCCTGCACGCCTGCTTCCGCGACGTCGTGATCACGATCCTCGACAACGGGCAGACCATCCGTATCTCCGACCACGGGCCTGGCGTGGATGACAAGGACCGCGCCTTCCAGCCGGGCTTCACCACCGCCACGGCGCTGCAACGCGAGATCATCCGCGGGGTCGGCTCGGGTCTGCCGGTCGCGCGCGAGTCGCTCCAGTTCCTGCGCGGCGTGCTCACAGTGGACGACAATCTCGGCGGCGGCGCCGTGTTCACGATCAAGATGCCGGCGCACGCCCCCGAACCGGCGGTCACGCCGCTCGCGCCGGAGGTCAAGCTCACGATGCGCCAGACCAAGGTGCTCGTACTCCTCATGGAGTTCGGGTCATCGGGCCCAACGGCCATCGCCAAGGAGCTCGACATCTCCTCGGCGACGGCCTTCCGCGAGCTCGTTGTACTGCAGGACATGGGGTTGATACACTCGCTCGGCGACGGCAAGCGAGCCTTGCGCGAGGAGGGTCTTCACCTCCTCGAGAGCATCCTCTGACTGACGGTCTCAAGCATCCCCGGTGGGCCGCCGCATCCCCGGGGACCAACACGACGGGGCGCACACGGACGACCAGCTGACACTCATCTGGGATGAGGCGAAGAAGCACCTTCGCGGCCACCTCAACGAAGCGGCCTTCCAGTTCTGGTTCGACCGCACGCTGCCGCTCGGCTTGGACGACGGCGCCTTCGTCATCGGCGTGCCCAACGACTTCGCCCGCGAGTGGATCGAGAAGCGTCTCGCCGGGCAGGTCGCGGCGGCGCTCTGCGAGGTCCTCGGCGACACCGTCGACGTGCGCGTGGTCGTCGACGCGCGGGCGGCGGAGCTGCCCCAGCAATCCGCGGCGGAGCCCCCCGCCGGCGCCGCAGAGCCGGCGCAGCCGGCCGCCGCGCCGGCCAGAGCCCGCCGCGCCGCCGGGGCTCGCGCCGCCCGGGCCACGAAGGCCGCCGGCGACCTCAACCCGCGCTACGTGTTCGACCGTTTCGTCACCGGCCCGCACAACGAATACGCCGCGGCCGTGGCTCACAGCGTGGCGGATTCGCCGGCCACCGCCTACAACCCGGTCTTCATGTACGCTGCCACCGGGCTCGGGAAGACCCACCTCATCCAGGCCATCGCTCACGCCGCGCTCGAACAACACCCGGACCTGCAGATCAAGTACGTCACCGTCGAGCGCTTCACCGACGACTTCATCAACGCGGTCACCGACAAGAACCGCATCGACGGCTTCAAGCAGTCCTACCGCGAAAACGACGTGCTCCTCATCGACGACGTGCAGTTCCTCGTCGAGAAGCAGCAGACGCAGGTCGAGTTCTTCCATACCTTCAACGCGCTCTATGAGGCTGGTAAGCAGATCGTCATCACCAGCGACCGGCCGCCGCGGGAGCTGGTCGAGTTGGAGGAGCGGCTGCGCACGCGTTTCGGCCAGGGAGTCGTGGTGGACATCAGCCGGCCCGACCTCGAGACACGCATCGCCATCCTGCGCAAGCAGGTCAAGTGGGAGGGCTTCCAGATCGCCGAGCCCGAGGTGCTCGAGTGGATCGCCTCTCGCGTCACCACCAACATCCGCGAGCTGTACGGAGCCCTCACGCGAGCGGTCAGCTATGCCTCTATCCGCGGCAGCGAAGTCACGCTGGACGTGACAAAGGAGGCCTTGAAGGACATCCTCCCCAAGGCCTATCAGCACCCGGTGACCATCGAGATGGTGCAAGCTGAGGTCGCGCGCCAATTCGGCATGCATGTCAACGATCTGCGCGGTAATCGCCGCACTCAGGATGTGTCGTACGCGCGCCACATCGCCATGTACCTCTCGCGCGACCTGACTGAGGCATCGCTACCGCAGATCGGCGCCCGCTTCGGCGGCCGCCATCACTCCACCGTCATCCATGGCGTCGACAAGATCGAGCGCCAATTGAAGGATGGCCACGACCCGCAGCTCCAGGATCTGGTGGCCCTCATCGCGGCCCGCCTCAAGACCGTGCACTGAGCACTCTCGGCCGCTCTACCCAGCGCCCCGACCTCTGCTGCCCACAGACCCCTGTGCACAACCCCCGGTCGACCGGTTGACGTTCTCCCTCGGCGCGGCCAAATCGGCTATGCTTCGCAGTACGAGGAGGGCCGCCATGGAAGGAGTGTCTCGTTCTGCACACCCCGCCCACAGCACTGTGCAGAGGCCGGCGCCCTTGCCAAGCAGGAAGAACCGCCTCTCTCCGCATCGTCAACAGCCGCTATGACGATGACGGGGAGAGAATGTCTTTTCTTTATTGTCATAAGGAGTCGGGATGAAGCTCACGTGTGATCGCTCTGCGCTGGTCGACAAACTCGCGATCCTCGCCCGCGGCGTGTCCACGAGGAGCGCTCTGCCGGTGCTCTCGGGCGTCCTGCTGCAGGCGTCCGAGGGCCGTCTGGACTTGTTCTCGACCGACATGGAACTCTCCATCAAAGCCGGCCTCGCCACAGCTGTCGAACGCGAAGGCGAGATCGTGGTGCCGGCACGTCTGTTCACCGATGTGATCCGCAACCTCCCCGGCGAAGAGGTCGTCATCGAGGCTGGCGAAGCCGCCGTCAAAGTCACCGCCGGGCGCGCCGATTTCTCTCTCAACGCCTGGTCGGCCAGCGACTTCCCGCAGACCTCCACCTTCGACACCAGCGAGGCCTTCGCCATGGGCCGCGAGCCCTTCGTCGAGACGCTGGCGAAAGTCGGGCGCGCCGCCTCTCGCGACGAGACGCGGCCGATCCTTACAGGCGTACTCATGACGATCGTCGGCGATACGCTGAAGATGGTGGCTACCGACAGCTACAGGCTGGCCGTCAAGGAGACGCAGCTCGAACAGGCTGTGGTGACCGAGGTCCAGGCCATCGTGCCGGTCAAAGCCCTGGGCGAGGTCGCGCGCCTGGCGGCAGCGATGGGCGCCGGGGATATCGACGTGGCGATCGGCGAGAACCAGGCGCTCTTCAAGCTCAGCGACCCGGCCGGCGATGTGTGGGTCGCGTCGCGGCTCATCGATGGGCAGTTCCCCAACTACAAGCAGCTCTTGCCGGACTCGTTCGACCACGAGGTCACGTTGACGAAGGATGAGTTCATGTCGGCGGCGCGGCGCGTCAGTCTGCTGGCGCAGAAGAACGCTCCGCTCCGGCTCTCGTTCGCGGAGCACAGGCTCACGATGAAGGCGCTCACGCAGGACGTGGGGCAGGCAGAAGAGTCTCTCGACGTGGAGTTCGCCGGTGAGGCCTTCGAGATCGGCTTCAACCCGGCCTATCTCATCGACGGCATCGATGCGATCGACGACGTCAGCGTCTTGCTGCGCTTCACCAGCCCGCTGCGGCCGGGGCTCATCAGCGGCTCGGACGGCGGTTTCGTCTACCTCATCATGCCGATCCGCCTGAGCAGCTGAACGACATCATCGTCAACGGCCCTCTGCCGCTAGGCTCGTTCCTCAAGCTCGCCGGGGCGGCGGTCACCGGCGGGCACGCGAAGCTGCTGGTGCAGGACGGCAAGGTCAGCGTGAACGGCGAGCTCGACACGCGACGCGGGCGCACCCTGCAGCCCGGCGACGTGGTCGCCGTCGGCGGCGAGGAGTACCGCGTGTGTTCGTCTCAAGCCTGAGGCTCGTCAACTTCCGCTCCTACTGTGACGCGACCGTGAGCTTCGGCGCCGGGCTCAACGTCGTGGTCGGCCAGAACGCCGCCGGCAAGACGAACCTCCTCGAAGGCGCCTGGTTCGCGCTCCGCGGCAGTTCTCCGCGGACGCGGCGCGAGGAGAAGCTCATCACCTGGGGGGCGCGCTTCACGCGCGTGGAACTGGAGCTTGACGGCCCTGCCGCAGGCCCTCAGGCCGTCGAGGTCGCCTACGCGCCGGGGCAAGGCAAGCGTGCCCGCTGGAACGGCGTCGAGGTCGCCTCGCAGGACGAACTGCGCGGGCGCACCCAGGTCTTCATCTTCGTGCCCGAAAGCCTGCTTCTTGTCAAAGGCAGCCCGGCGCGGCGGCGCGCCCACCTGGACGTCTTCGCCGCTGCCCTCGATGCGCAGTACGCCGCCGCCTCGCGCGAGCTGCAGACAGCGCTCCGGCAGCGCAACGCCCAGCTGCTGGCGGTCAAGCACGGCGCATCCGTGAGCACGCTGGACCCCTGGGACGTGCAGTTCGCGCGCGCCGCCGCCGCCTTGGGTCAGCGCCGCCGCGACCTCGTCGCCGCGCTCTCCGGGCCCTTCGCCGCCGTCGCCGCCGGACTCGCTCCGCACGGCAACAGCTTCACCCTGCAGCTCGTCAGCCAACTGGCGGCTGTGGGCTACGACGAGGGCGCGCTGCTCGACGAGCTGCGCGCCCGGAGATCGGGAGAGACGGGGCGAGGCCTCTCCCTTTTCGGCCCCCATCGCGACGATCTCAAGTTCCTTGAAGTCAGCGCCGCTGAGCCTGCCACCGGTGCCGCGGCCGCGGAGGCCGCCGCGGGACCCGCCTCCGCGGCAGCAACCGGCGCCGGACCCGCATGTGGGCCGGTCGACCTGCCGCGCGGCGGCCGCGACCTGCGCCTCTTCGGCTCGCAGGGCGAACAGCGCGCCGCCGTGCTCGCGCTGCTGCTGGCGGAGCAGCAGCTCGCCACGGCGCGCACCGGCGAGCAGGGCACGCTCTTTCTGGACGACGTGATGAGCGAGCTCGACGACGCGCGCCGCCGGCTCCTCGTCCGGCAATTGACGTCCGCCGGTCAGGCCATCATCACGACCACCGACAGGCACTACTTCGCGGAGGAGGAGTTGGACCACGCGACCCTGATCGAGCTGCCGCTCTCCGGCTCGCTGGCGGCCGGGGCGGCTTCTCCGCCAGCCGGCGCCGCCGCGCCGGCGCCGCCGCGCGAGGACGCGTTGTGAGCGACCCCAGGCGCCTCGGCGACATCCTGAGCACCGCGCTCGGGCGCATGGCCACCAGCGACCAGGCGCGCGCGTATGTCGCCTGGGCGCGCGCCTCGGGCGACCAGGTGGCGAGCGGCGCGCGCCCCCGCCACTTCTCACGCGGCGTGCTCACCGTGGAGTGCACCTCTTCGGTGTGGGCCAACGAGCTCACGTATCTGGGCGGCAAGATCCTCAGGCGTATGGACGAGGTCGCGCCCGGGCACCCCGTGAGGCGCTTCCGTTTCGTGATCGAGCGCGCCGCGCCGCGGCCGCAAGAAGTGCCTCTCGCGGCGAAGGAAGAAAGCCGTAACGAGAGGCCCGCGCCGGCTGATCTCGACGGGGCGCGGGCAGAGGCGGAGGGAGTGCGTGACGAGCGCCTCCGGGCGGCCATCGAGGCCGCCCTGCGCGCGTCATCGGCGAAGCCCCCGGAGACTCCCCGCGACGGCCCCCCTCGAGGTTGACGAAAACAGTGCTTTTGCGGCGGTTTTGTACAGGCCTGAAGTTCGCTCTGAGCCTTCGCGTTTGGTATACTTACGCAGGCAGGTCTGGCCTGCCTCTACTACCCCTATCCTGCCCCTCGGCACATTGCGAGGTCGAGTGAAAAAGCCACATTACGACGCTCAAGATATCCAGGTCCTGGAAGGCCTCGAGCCGGTCCGCGAACGCCCCGGAATGTACATCGGTTCCACCGGCCCCCGCGGCCTTCACCACCTCGTCTACGAGGTGGTCGACAACTCCGTCGACGAGGCTCTTGCCGGCTACTGCAACGGCCTCGTCGTCACCATCAATCCCGACAACTCCGTGACCATCGCCGACAACGGCCGCGGCATCCCCGTCGGGATCATGGACAAGTACGACAAACCCGCCGCCGAGATCGTGCTCACCATGCTGCACGCGGGGGGCAAGTTCGGCGGCGCCGGCTACAAGGTCTCCGGCGGCCTGCACGGCGTCGGCGTCTCTGTCGTCAACGCCCTCTCTGAGTGGCTCGAGCTCGACATCTATCGCGAAGGCTTCCACTGGCACGAGCGCTTCGAGCGCGGAGCGCCGGTCGGCACGCTCGAGAAGAAGGAGAAGCTCGGCAAAGAGGCGCCCACGGGCACCACGGTGTCGTTCATGGCCGACCCCGACGTCTTCGAGGAGGTCGACTACGACTTCCGCGTGCTCGCCCAGCGTCTGCGCGAGACGGCCTTCCTCACCAAGGGTCTGCGCATCGAGCTCAACGATGAGCGCGCCGAGGGCGAGAGGGTCGTGTTCAAGTACGACGGCGGCATCAAGGACTTCGTCGCCTACATCAACCGCGACAAAGACGCCATCCACCGCAGCATCATCTTCCTCGAGAACGAGACCCAGGACGGCGCCGTCGAGATCGCCATGCAGTGGAACTCCTCGTACAACGAGTCCATCTTCACGTTCGCCAACAACATCAACACCACCGAGGGCGGCGCGCATCTCTCGGGCTTCCGCAGCGCGCTCACGCGCACGATCAACGACTACGCCCGCCAGAAGGGCTTCCTCAAAGAGAAGGAGGAGAACCTCTCCGGCGAGGACGTCCGCGAGGGGCTCACGGCGCTCATCTCGGTCAAGCTCAAGAATCCGCAGTTCGAGGGCCAGACCAAGACCAAGCTGGGCAACACCGAGATCCGCAGCCTGGTCGAGGTCTCGGTGAACGCCAAGTTGGCCGAGTTCCTGGAAGAGAACCCCTCCGAAGGCCGGCAGATCATCGACAAGTCCGTCAACGCGGCACGGGCGCGCAATGCGGCGCGCAAGGCCCGCGACCTCACGCGCCGCAAGGGCCTCCTCGAGGGCAGCACCCTGCCCGGCAAGCTTGCCGACTGCTCCATCAAGGACCCGGCGCTCAGCGAGATCTACCTCGTGGAGGGCGACTCGGCCGGCGGTTCGGCCAAGCAGGCGCGCGACCGCAGCTTCCAGGCCATCCTGCCGCTGCGCGGCAAGATCATCAACGTCGAGAAGGCGCGCATCGACAAGATGCTCGCCAACAACGAGATCCTCACCATGGTCAGCGCGATCGGCGCCGGCCTCGGCGACGAGTTCGACGTCGCGCAGGCGCGCTACCACAAGATCATCATCATGACCGACGCCGACGTCGACGGCTCGCACATCCGCACCCTCATCCTCACCTTCCTCTTCCGTCATATGAGGCCGCTGGTCGAGGCCGGCTACATCTACATCGCGCAGCCGCCGCTCTACCGTCTCAAGCAGGGCAACCAGGAGACCTACATCCACAAGGAGAGCCAGCTCGAGGAGATCCTGCTGCGTGGTCGTCTCGAGCAGATCCGCGTCGACAACACCGACACCGGCTTCACCTTCAGCGAGGCCAAGTACCAGCGCTTCCTCAGGCTCTTCAGTGAGTACGAAGGCTGGGTCAAGAAGCTCAAGAGCCAGTGGGGCGGCGAGCTCATCGACTGGCTCAAGAACGGCCCCATGATCGAAGCCGAGCTGCCGACCTTCGAGGCCCTCCTCCAGGCGCTCAAGGAGGACATCGACAAGCGCTACGTGATCGATGTCCTCGGCGTCGACGAAGACGAGCTCGTCGCCGACACGCGCCTGGTCGAGCGGCGCACCGGCTTGGCCGCCAACCTGCGCATCCCCTACGCGGCCGTCGCGGGGCGCGAGTTCCAGGCGCTCAAACGCGTCCACCTGCGGGTCAGCGAGATGGTCGGCAGGCCGCCGTTCGTGCTCCACCTCGGCAACCGCAAGGCCGAGGCGCAAAGCTACGAGGAGCTCCGTGTGGAGATCGTGGAGCTCACCAAGGAAGGCATGCAGCTGCAACGCTTCAAAGGTCTCGGCGAGATGAACCCCGACCAGCTCTGGGACACCACCATGAATCCCATGACGCGCACTCTGCAGCTCGTCTCCATGGAAGACATGCAGGCGGCCGACGAGATCTTCACCATGCTCATGGGCGACAAGGTCGAGCCCCGACGCGCGTTCATCGAGAAGAACGCGAAAGAAGTGAGGTTCCTCGATGTCTGACAATCTGCAGACACTCGAAGGCAAGATCGAGCCCATCGAGCTCGAAGACGAGATGCGCTCGTCGTTCATCGACTACGCGATGAGCGTGATCACCGATCGCGCGCTGCCCGACGTGCGCGACGGCCTGAAGCCCAGCCAGCGCCGCGTCCTCGTGGCCATGCACGACCTCGGCCTGGCGCCCAACAAGGCGCACCGTAAGTGCGCCAAGATCGCCGGCGACACCTCCGGTAACTACCACCCCCACGGCGAGGCCGTCATCTACCCCACGCTGGTGCGCATGGCGCAAGACTTCAACATGCGCTACCCGCTGGTCGGTGGCCAGGGCAACTTCGGCTCCGTCGAAGGCGACTCGCCGGCCGCCATGCGGTACACGGAGGCTCGCTTCAGCAGGATCGCCGTCGAGATGATGCGCGACATCGACGCCAACACCGTCGACTGGAAACCCAACTACGACGAGACGCGGCGCGAGCCCACCGTGTTGCCCAGCCGCATGCCCAACCTCATGGTCAACGGCGCGTCCGGTATCGCCGTCGGCATGGCCACGAACATCCCGCCCCATAACCTCGGCGAGGTGGTCGACGCCACCGTGCACGTCCTCGACCACCCCGACGCCACTCCCGATGACCTCATGGCGTTCATCAAGGGACCCGACTTCCCCACGGGCGGCGTCATCCTCGGTACCGCCGGTTTCAAGGAGGCCTACCGTACCGGCCGCGGCCGCGTGCGCGTGCGCGCCAAGGCTCACACCGAGCAGATCAAGGGCAATCGCTCGGCGATCGTCGTCACCGAGCTGCCGTACCAGGTCAACCGCGCCTCGCTCATCGACAACATCGTCGACCTGGTCAAGACCAAGAAGCTCACCGAGATCAGCGACCTGCGCAACGAGTCAGACCGCGCGGGCATGCGCCTGGTCATCGAGCTCAAGCGCGAGGCCATCCCGATGGTGGTGCTCAACAAGCTTTACAAGCACACCCAGATGCAGACCACCTTCGGGATCATCAACATCGCCCTGGTCGGCGGCGTGCCGCGCACGCTCACCCTGCCGGAGATGCTCAAGGCGTACGTCGCCTTCCAGAAAGAGATCGTCATCCGGCGCACCACGTTCGAGCTCGACAAGGCCGAGACCAGGGCTCACATCCTCGAGGGTCTGCTTGTCGCCCTCGACAACCTCGACCAGGTCATCGCGATCATCCGCAAGGCGTCCGACGTCGATGCGGCGCGCGAGGCTCTCATGGACACTTTCGAGCTCACGCGGCCGCAGGCGCAAGCCATCCTCGACCTGCGGCTCCAGAAGCTCACCAGCCTCGAGCGCGACAAGGTCACCGAGGAGCACCACGGCCTGCTGGCGCGTATCAAGGAGCTTCGCGAGCTGCTCGGCGACGAGGCCAACATCTACGGCGTCATCAAGACGGAGCTGCTCGAGATCAAGCGGCTCTACAACGACGACCGCCGCACCGAGATCGTCCCCGACATGGGCGAGCTCGACCTCGAAGACCTCATCGCCGAAGAA
>Ga0209254_10002683_pt1 | contig 16223 bp, 14 predicted proteins | sample FrelakmetDIP11DI_FD_187148 | JGI IMG/M metagenome (GOLD analysis project Ga0209254, IMG submission 187148) | Freshwater lake sediment microbial communities from the University of Notre Dame, USA, for methane emissions studies - DIP11 DI (SPAdes)... | ecosystem: Environmental > Aquatic >... | reverse complement strand
CCCGGAATAGTCGAACTCGCAGGCTTGGCCGATCACGATCGGCCCCGAGCCGATGATGAGGACCTTCCGGATATCCGGGCGTCTTGGCATGAGAACTCCCCTCGAGCGTCTGTGACTTAGCTTCGATCAAGCAGCCGGGGGCGCACCCGCAGAGCGCACCCGCAGAGCACACTCGCAGCAGAGCGCACCCGCGGAGTACCGTCCCGTGGCCGCTAGTACCCCAGTTCTTTCTCCACCACCGTGACCGACTCGTCCAATACTCGGACGATGGTGTCGATCTGCTCCTTCGATATGACGAAAGGCGGGGCGATCGCGTGACAGTGCCCGCCACCCAGCAACCGGACGAACACGCCCCGCTCCAAGGCGGCGTCGCGCACGCGCGCGGCCGCGCCCACAGCGGGGGGGAACCACTCCTTGGATTCCTTGCTCTGGACGTATTCGATGCCTGCCACCAGGCCCAGCCCGCGCACGTCTCCCACGATCTTGTGCTTGAGGAGGGTACGCAGCCCCTCCTGCATGTAGGGTCCCAGCTCCCGGCAGCGACCCACCAGGTCCTCGCGCTCGATGATCTCCAGATTGGCAAGACCGGCGGCGCAGCACAGCGGGTGGCCGTGGTAGGTGGCTCCGCTCATGAACTGCTTGCCCTCCAAGGGTTCGCCCAGGAACGCCCCATACACCTTGTCGCTTGCTCCCACCGCTCCCAGGGGCAGGTAGCCTGAAGACAGGCCTTTCGCCATGGTCACCAGGTCGGGGTCGGAACCGAAAGACTCGCAGGCGAACCAGGCGCCGGTGCGGCCGAAGCCGGTGATGACCTCGTCGTTGATGACCAGCACGTCGTTGGCCTTGCAGATCTCACACACCAGCGGCCAGTACTCTGGAGGCGGGGGTATCACGCCCCCTGTGCCGATCACCGTCTCGCCCAGCATGGTGCCGACGTTCTGCGCTCCGTAGAAGGTGATCTCCTTTTCGACCTGCCTCGCGCATTCCAGACTGCAATGGCCGTACTCCTTGCCCCAGCTGCAGCGGTAGCAGTACGGCGCGCCCATGCGGATGAATCCAGGAAGCAGGGGCTCGAAGGCCGTGCGGTTGCCCGATAGGCCTTGGGCGCTCGTGGCCCCGAAGGTCGTACCGTGGAAGGAACGATCGCGGAACAAGATCATGTACTTGCCGCCCTTCCCCAGGTTTCGCCAGTACTGGCGGGCGATCTTGAGGGCCGTGTCCACCGAATCGCCCCCGCCCAGAGTCAGGTAGACATGATTCAGATCGCCGGGCAGATGCTGCGCGATCTTGCCGGCAAGCCTGATACTGGGCACGTTGGCCACGCCGAAGAGGTGGTAGCAGGCCATCTCTTCGGCCTGGGCGACGATGGCGTCGAGGATCTCCTGGCGCCCATGTCCCACGTTCACCGTCCACAGGCTGGCGAAGGCATCGATGTACTCGCGGCCGTGGACGTCGTACACCAGCGCCCCCTCAGCCCGCTGCATGATGATCGGCTTGAAACCCTGGGCCTGGGTGAACGGCAGCCAGAGGTGGTCACGCATCTGCTCTTCGAGGAGATGGGTCTCGCTTTGTAAAAGAGGCAGAGAGTCAGGCATCGCTCCTCCCAGTAAGTCGGCTTTCTGTCAGAGACCTGGAACGCCGGGAGCGACGCAGGTTGTGGCGGCAGCGGCCATTGGTGCGAGGTGGGCCGCTGCTCAGGTCGTCCCGGCGGCACAGGCCGCCGTTCACCAGATTAGCGCATGGGCGAGCGGTTGGGGGACGGGTTGAAGAAGCGCCGGCCGTCTTCGGGCCGGCGCGTTCGCGCCGGAAGGTAGGCGCGATTCTCCCCGGGGCGGAGATTCGTACGGCGCCGGGATCAGTCCTCTATCTTGAATACCTTATCGTGCTCGTGGACGCGCTGGTCGACCTTGATGCCGATCTCGTCGCCGGCCTTGGCTTCGGCGACAGCCGCGTGCTCGATCTGGATCGAAGCGACCACCTGCTGAAAGTCCGACGAATGTCCGCTGATGCGGATCTTGTCGCCGCTTCTGAGCACACCGGTGGTGAGACGGATCGCGGCGACTTCGATCCTGTCGAAATAGTGAGACACCACCCCGATCTCTTGCTCGGCCATCTCGGCCCTCCTCCTGGATGGGGAAGATCACGTCCTCTACGCTTGGCTCTAGGATAGACCGATGGGCCCAGGTGTCAATCCGCCCGGCGACCGTATCATGCTTGGCTCGTCAATCCACCCTCTTGGCAAGCAGATTCCACAAGATCTGGGCCACCTCGCCCCGGCTGGCATTGCCGCCGGTGTTCCAGCCGGCCAGAGCCGGGGTGGAGTTCGACGCCCAGATGCCGTCTAGTAGGCCGTTGTACTCGGCTTTCCTGATGTTGGCTCCGTGGGTAGGGTCTCCGGCGGGGAGCACTCCGCCAAAGCCATCAGGCACCGGTTGCAGGGTGCCCGGGGCCAGGTTGTCGGCCGCCCGCACCACCATGGTGATGACCTGCTGGCGGGTGATGTTGGCGTAGGGATTGAAATGGGTGGCGTCCACGCCCTTGGTGATGCTGTTCTGCGCGCAGACAGCCACGTACTTGAGCGGGTAGAAAGGATCGGTGCCGGTGCCGGGAAGGACGTCCACGAAGGGGCAGACTTCGTTACCGGTGACGGTCAGACCGAAGGTCTTCACGATCATCTTGGCGAACTGCTGACGGATGACCAGGTCTCCCGGACCGAAGTTGCCGTTGGTGTAGCCTCCGATGACGCCTCGGGAGGCCATACCGCCGATGGCGGTGTAGTAGGGGTGGGTGTAGAGCACGTCGGGGAAGCTCTGGGCAGGGGCGAGGACGGCTGTGAAGATCTCGGAGTCGATACCCCCATCGCTGCCGCCGACGCCATACCACACCATGCGGTCACCTGAGACCACTGCAGAGAGATCGTCGGTACTGTTGCTGGTGACCTGGCTGGTGCCGCTCGCCGGCGTCCAGGTGAAGATCTCCCGGTCAGCGCCCCCATCCGTGCCACCGGTGCCGCTCCACACAATGCGGTCGCCCGAGACTAGCGGATCCCACTCGTCGGTGTTGTTCTGGGTCAGTTGAACAACCCCGCCGGTGGGCGTCCAGGTGAAGACCTCGTAGTCGGGGCCACCGTCGCTGCCGCCCCGGCCATACCACACAACGCGGTCGCCCGAGACCCACCCGTTTGTGTCCTCGGTGCCGTTGGCAGTAAGCTGGACGATGCCACCCGCCGGTGTCCAGGTGAAGACCTCGTAGTCGGTACCGCCATCCGTGCCACCGGAGCCGGTCCACACTATACGATCGCCCGAAACCCGGGCATTCCAGTCCTCGGTGTTGTTGGCAGCAAGCTGGACGACGCCACCCGCCGGTGTCCAGGTGAAGACCTCGTAGTCGGTATCGCCGTCGCTGCCGCGCTTGCCGCACCACACGACGCGGTCCCCCGAGACTCGTGGGTAGGCACCGTCCATACTGTCGGTGGTGAGCCGGACATCGCCGCCGGCGGGTGTCCAGGTGAAGAGGTCCGAGAAGCCCGACCACACGATGCGGTCGCCCGAGATCTGCGGGTGGTAATCGTGGGAAGCGTCAGTGGTCAGCGGGACAGTGCCATCCGCAGGTGTCCAGGTGAAGATGTCCTGACTGGCGCTCCCCCTTCCGTCCCACACGACACGGTCGCCCGAGACACCCCCGCTGTAGTCCGCGGTGTTGTTCTCGGTGAGCTGAACGGTGCCAACGGCGGGTGTCCAGGTGAAAACCTCATAGTCGGAACCGCCGTCGCTGCCGCCGGCCCCGCACCACACCACGCGGTCGCCCGAGACCCACGCTGCCAGGTCGGGGCCGTCGTTGGCGGTGAGCTGAATGGTGATGAAGGTCCCCGGCGCGGCCAAAACGTCGCCTGCGGACAGAAGTACCAGCAGCATTGCCACAAGCACGGTGACAACCGTAGCCCGCTTCATGTTCGACCCCCCTCTCAAGCCGGAGATGCGCGGCGTCCCGCAGGGCTGCGAGACAGCCCAGTCTGATTGCCCTGTCCTAACTATATGCGTGCCCAGCTTGGCGGGCAAGCTCTCGCGCCACCTGGAGTAACCCGACCATCCATCTCTACTGAGGCCAGCGCGGAACGAGAGTAGAATCTGCTCGTCTGCACCCCAGGGCTCGCCCTCTCCCCGCTGCTTAAGACCGTGAACCACGGGCGCCAGAGCCGGGAGAGAAAGATCTCGCTCGCGGGCTAGAGCGGCTCATGCATCAGCCATTCACTCGGTCTCGGTTGGGAAGCCGGTCCTGAGCGGTATGCGCGGCCTAGCGGCACGGGGTGCCCGCGCTGGCATCCCTGAGCCGGGACGCCGCAACTGCTGTGTCTTTGACGAATCGCAGCACCCTACTGGGTGAACTGCTCGCTGCGGTGCACCTCCTGTCCTGCGAAGTAGGTCAGCAGGGCGATCGTGCTGTGGATGTCGCCGGGATCGATCTCGAGGATGTTCTGGCTGAGAACGACCAGGTCGGCTACCTTGCCCACCTCGAGTGAACCGATCTCGTCCTCCTTGAAGATGGCCTTCGCGCCGTTGATGGTAAAGGACTCGATCATCCGCTCCACCGTCACGCACTCGGCCGGCCACAGGGCGGTGTCGTAGTCGGGATCGACGTAGATCTCAGAACCTTCCGGCACCGTGCGCGTGATGCCGAGCTCGATAGCCAGCATCGGGTCGGGCGGCCAGGAGACCGGGTAGTCGCTGGCCGAGGCCACGGTCACGCCGGCATCGAAGAAGCTCTTCATCGGGTACTGCTCGTCGGCGCGTTCCTGACCCACGTACTCGACCGCCTGATGGTAGTAGGTGTCGATCACGAACCAGTAAGGCTGGGGCACTGCGATCACGCCCAGATCGGCGAAGCGGGCGATGTCGGACTTGTTCAGCAGCTGCAGGTGGGTGATCATGTCGCGGGCGTCGCGGGCCCCGTTCTCCTGGCGGGCGTAGGCGAAGCCGTCCAGGGTGATACGGGTGGCGGCGTCACCAATTGAGTGGACGTGGATCTGGACGCCGGCCTTGTCGAGGGCGGCGCACATCTCTTTGTAGTGCTGGGGATCCCAGAGCAGCTCGCCCCGATAGTCGGGCCGGATGTCGTAGGGCTCCTCCAGGTAAGCGGTCACGCCCTCCAGCACGCCGTCCATGAAGATCTTGGCAGCGACGATCTCGTAGTTGCCCCCCGCCTCCGCCGCCTTGGTATCAACGATCTCATCCACGCGCGAAACGTCGTCCTCCGGTTTCACCTCCAAGGCGGTCGGCAAGCGGATCGTCATCGCCCCCGAGGCGTCGAAGTCGTGCAGCGCCTGCAGGGCGGCCGCTGCGATCTCCGTCGGCACCAGGCCGGGGATATAGACCGTGGTCAGGCCCAAGGAATGAGCGAAATCCTGGAAGTAGGTGAGACCTTCCACCAGCTGTTCGGGGGTATAGGGCGGGATCACGTCCGCTATCAACTCCACGGCGTTCTCCCGGAGGGTGCCCGTCGGGTTGCCGTCGGCGTCCCGTTCGATCACGCCCCCCGCCACGTCCGGAGTGTCGGCGGTGATCCCCGCCAGCTCCAGGGTCTTGGTGTTGACCCAGACGGAGTGGTAGTCCTCGGAGTTCAGCACCGCGGGAATGTCCGGACACACTTCGTCCAGCATAGCGGCCGTGGGGCCGTACTCCCCGAAGACCGAGTTGATCCAGCCTGCGCCCTGCAGGGCCGTGAGACCGGGCGTAGCGGCGAGGAATTCGGCGATGGCCATCTGGTACTCCTCCACCGAGCCGATCCCGTAGAGCGGCACCTCGTAGATATCGGAGACGCCCGAGGTGGCGTGCGCGTGGCTGTCGATAAGGCCGGGAAGGACGAGCTTGCCCTCCAGGTCGACGACCTCGGTGTGGTCGCCGATCCATTCCTCGGCGTCGGCGCTGCTGCCCACGAAGACGATGCTGTCACCCCGGACGGCTATCGCCTCGGCCACCGTGCGTCCATCGTCCACCGTGTAGACAACGCCGTTGGTGAGAACCACGTCGGCCTTTCCGGCCCTGTCAAAGAGCTGCCACAGTATCTCGGCCGCTTCACCCCGGGTGGCATTCTGGGTCGTGTCCCAGTGGGCCAGGTCGACGATGCCGGCCAGCATACCGTTGTACTCGGCCTTCTTGATGTTGGCGCCATGGAATGGATTGGAGTAGTCGAGGACCCCAGTCCAGCCTGCCGGCGGTTCCGCCAGCGCGTCATCGGCTGCGCGCACTGCGACGCTGATGGCCTGTTGCCGGGTGACGTTGTCGGTGAACCCGAAGTTGCCGTTCAGGTAGCCGTACATGATGCCCTCGGCCGCCGCCACCGCCGCATAGCTGCCGGGGTAGAGCGGGTTGTTCACCGGGTCGTAGGGGTCGGGAGTGTCCTTGAAGGTGGACTGATCGGCGGCCGTGACCTCGTAGCCCAAGGTGAGCACCGCCATCTTGGCGAATTGCTGGCGCAACAGAGGATCATCGGGTTTGAAAGTGCCGTCTGCGTATCCGCCGGCAAAACCCCGGGTCGCGATATCCAGGATACCGGCTTCGTATGGGTGGCCGTCGATATCCGTGAACTCAGCGGCCGTCGAAGCGGGGACCGCCATCGCTAGTACCAGGACCGCCGCCACCAGCAGTCCGAGACCGACTCGCATCCTTCTCATTCCCACTCCCTTCTCCCCAAGAGGCGACGATGGTGACCGAGCCGCCTCCACCGACGAGTTCCGGCAGCGACCGCAACGACACCCATTTCACTATGGTTCCATACTGCTGTGGGTCTGGGGGCTTGTCAAGGGGAAGCGGAGTCTACCGGTGACGACGGTTCATCCCGTTGTTCGACGGAGCTCCGCGGTGGGTCATGCGATCGATGCAGGTTCTTTGCGTAGGGTCGATCAAAGCTTTAGAATACGAAAAACCCTGCCGATGCTGGACTACAGACGCCGCGGAGGTTGCGCGGCACCGGGCATCGCGAGCGGAAGGGGGGACCGTCATGAGACCCAGCCAGGCCCTTCGAGCGGGCATTGTGGTCTTGTGCCTACTGCTGGCCGTCGTTCTAGTCGTCGTCTCGGGAAGCGGATCGACAGGTGCTATGGCTGCGACGGCAGCAACGACGGCCACCGGCGTCGAGACCGCGACCTCCACCGGTGGCAACGCCCCGGTTGCTCCCCCTACCCTGGCGACGATCCCGGGCGCCGGTGAAAAGACCGGCGGTTCGGAGATCGAACGGCGGCTGGCGCTCCCGCGCTTCACCTACGTTGGCGAGACCGATATGGACACGGCGAAGTACCAGCAAGGAGCCGACCCCTATAGCGGTGCCGCGGCCTTCATAGACTCCGAGGCCGATACTCTGGTCGCCCGACCGCAAGCGGGCAGCTCGCTTCAGGATGTGGCCGTGTCCCCTGATGGTCGCCGAGTCTATATGACCGATGAGTATGAGCCTGTGCTTCACGTCTTCGACGCCGACAGTATGAAGGAGATACTGACGATCGCTCTGCCGGGGCTGAAAGCCCGCGATCCCATGGCTTTGATGAAGGGGCTGCAGGACCCTGAAAAGACCCTGATGTCCTATGATCTCCTCGGTTCGCTTTCCGGCGCGGTGGCCTGCACTCCCGACGGAGCATGGGTGTTGGTCGGCACGTCCGCAGGACTCCAGGTGGTGGACACGGCTACCGATCAGGTGGTCCGCACTCTGCCCGACTTGGACGGCGGCGCCGTGGCTGTTAGCTTCGACGGGAAGCGCGCCTATGTATCTGCCAGCAGCTTTGGCGCGTTGGCCCCTCGGAGCTACATGGACTGGCTGAGGACCATCATGGAGGACCGCAACAGCCGCCTCGTCTGCATCGACCTCCAGACCTGGCAGATCCTCAAAGAGATCCGTACCGGTGTGGTGGCTTCCATCGCCGTGAAACCGGACGACTCCCAGGTGTTCTTCAGCGAAACCTACGAGAAGCGGGTGCGGGTGGTCGACGCGCTGACACTCGAAGACCTGTGGAGCGTGAGTACGGAGCCGTCCTTCTCTATCGGGCTGGGGATCGTGCCGAACGGAACAAAGGCGTACGTAGTCTGCAGCGCGGACAACGGCGTTCTGCAGATCCTCGAACAGCGGACCGTTCCAACAGTACCGACGGCCGAGGACTTCTTCTGTGGGGTGATTGACACCCAACGCAAGGAGATGGTCAAGCGGATACCATTGGAAGCCTACTGACCGCGCGAGATAGCCGTCCGGTCGGACGGCAAGAAAGCGTATCTCAGCGGAGGTCCTATCCGGCATGCGGTGGTGATCGACACCGTGAACGATGTGGTCATCGGCGATGTCGGGGACGAGATCGTCAGCACGGGCGGGGTGGCGGTGCGGCCCTTCTGGTGGTCGACCGAGTCCCTTGTGGCGTTGGGGCTGGCCACGGGCGGGGACACGACCGGCACCACGGCGGTCGGCGACACCTCAACTACCGGGAGCGGCGGCTCGGGAGAAACGACAAGTGGCCAGGGCGGGACCGGGAGCACGGGGGACGGGAACGATGCCACTGGTGCCGGCAGCGGCGAGGGAGACGCCGGCGGCGATGTCGAGGCTCTGGCCGATGGCGGCCTTTCGGGCGGCTGGATCGCCCTTATCGCCGTGTTGGCGGTGGTAGCCGTGGCGGCTCTGGCCATTCTCGCCTTCGTGCTGGGCCGGGGGAGACGTGGGGGCACCGACACCACCACAGGGGCAGGCGCCGACGGCGCCGCTGCGACGACCGCGGCGGCTGGAGTCGCTGCCCAGGAGCTCAGAACTACGCCCGCCTTCTGTTCGGAGTGCGGCGGCACTCTCGCGCCCGGAGCCCGGTTCTGCCCCGGTTGTGGGCGGCGTCTGTGATGATGGGCCGGCGCGGCCGGATCGCATCAACCGAACGGGCGATGCGGGTGTACAGAGCTCTTTCCGCGATCTGAGGCATTCTTCGGGGACTATTTAGTCGCTGCCCTCCAGGCTGATAACCACCTTGCCTTTGTGCTTCCCTTCGGCGAAGTGCCGCATCGCCTCAGGCACCTCGCCGAGCCCGTACGGTCCGTCTATCACAGGCCTGAGCTTGCCGGCCTCATACAACTCACAGATGTAGTCCAGGTCTTTGTTAAGCTTCAGGAACACGAGTACCGCTCTCTTCTTGCGGATGAGAGAGACAAGAGGTTTGAGCAGCATGACCTTGGCGATCGGCCAACTCGCACCACCCACCGTGACGTAGGTCCCCCCGGGGTTGAGAACGCGAAGGTAGTCGCGGAGCGGCCGATTCGTCTTGACGTCCAGGATGAGGTCGTAGCGCTCCCCTCGCCGGGTGAAATCCTCCTGGGTGTAGTCGACGACGTGATCGAACCCGATCGAGCGGAGCATGTCCAGTTTCCCGGTGCTATCTACCCCGGTCACCTCGGCCTCGTAGAGCTTGGCGAGTTGGACTCCAAACGTACCCACCCCGCCGCCCGCTCCATTGATGAGGATTCTCTGCCCCCGTTCGATCCGACCCTTGTCGCGAAGACCCTGCAGCGCGAGTGTCGCGGCCTGCGGTATCGCCGCTGCCTCTACGAAGGTCATCCCGGTCGGTTTTCCCACGAGAGCGTCTTCGCGAGCGCAGACATACTCGGCGAAGCCACCCCAGCGGCCGCTGAGATCCCCAAAGACCTCGTCCCCCGGTCGGAGTTTCTCCACCTTCCTTCCGACCGCCTCCACCCGGCCGGCGACGTCCGACCCGAGGATGTGCCTCCTCGGTCTGAGCAGCCCGAACGTCATGCGGTTCGAAAAGGGAATGCCCTGCAGTATCCCCCAGTCCCAATCATTGATGGAGACGGCGTGCACCTTGATGAGGACTTCGTCATCAGTGGGACTCGGCTGCTCCACTTCCCGTAGTTGAAGGTCGTCGGCGGTTCCGTATCTAGCGAACACGATCGCTTTCATGGGTCTCGCACTGGGGAAGTCGGGTAGGCGTCCGACTGAAGCCCGGGCGCCAAGGTTCGCAGGTTCGCTTGCGGTATGTCGATCACGACGATCCCGGTCTTTTGGCCGGTCTCGACGTAGCGATAGGCGTCGGCGATCGCCTCGAGCGGGTACCTTCGGTCGATAACTGCGCGGAAATCGCCGGCCTGCAAGCGTGCTCTCAAGAACTGAACGAGGTCTCGACTGTTCTTCGGCATGCCGAGAACAACCCGCCTGTTTCTGGAGATCGTCCCCCAGAAGAGGAGGAATACGTTCTGGTTGTGGGGTCCAAAGTCCGTGGTCGCGAAGACTCCTTGCGGCTTGAGCAATCGCCGGCACTGGAAGTACGAGGCTTTCCCGACCGCGTCGAATATCAAGTCGAAGGTCTCATCGATCCGGGTGTAGTCTCGAAGCGTGTAGTCGACCACGCGATCGGCACCCAGGGAGCGGGCGAGGTCGAGATGGCGGGTCGCTACGACCGCGGTCACCTCCGCCCCATAGAACTTCGCCAGTTGTACCGCCGCCGTGCCGATGGCGCCCGAGGCGCCGTAGATGAGGGTCCTGTGGCCCGAGCCGACGCCGAGGGGCTGGAGATTTGAGTTCGCATACCAGGCGCCCTCGCACACCACCGCCTCGTGGAAGTCCATGCGAGCCGGCATCAGGGTGAGCGCCTCTTCTTGGGACAAACACAGGTACTCGGCGTGGCCGCCGTAGCCGCCCGGAGTCAAGCCGAAGACACGATCCCCAGGGGCGAACGAGGTGACCTTCTCGCCGATCGCCTCGACCTCCCCGGCGAAATCCGTCCCCAGGATGGTGTGTTTGGGCCGGGCAAACCCGGTGACCAGCCGCATGAAGAAGGGATGAGCGCGAAGTTGGCCGCAGTCGGTTCGACTCACCGTGGTCGCGTGTACCTTGACCAGTACTTCGCCCGCCCGAGGCTCCGGCTTCGGTACCTCACGGACCTCGATCACGTCCGGCGATCCATAGCGCGTATTCACAGCCGCTTTCATGGATGCAACCTAGCACCCCGAGCGGAAAGGGCAAAGAGCGGGGATGTTACAGTTCCGCTAATCCACAAGGTAGGGGCTCATAGCCAGGCGTGGCCGCAGTAGATGCACTCCGTAGTGTGCTCGCACTGCAGGCCCCCGCACTCCGGGCAGGCCCACCTCTCGCGCTCGGGCCGAAACCACAGTGGAAACCCCACAGAAGGAAGTCCTCTTCTCGCCCGATTCCTTGGTGTAGCTACCACTCCCGTAGCCCAGACCTCGATCTTCCACTCCAGATCTAGTTTCAGGCAATGCTGTTTGCGCTTCTTGGGACACTGTAGCCGTGCGGAGCGGCGCGGAACGGGAGTAGAATCTAGTCGTCCAAGAACTGAGAGGTGTTACAGGTCTTGGGAGGGGGCGCACTCCATGGTCGTCTCGGGAAGAAAGCTTGGACTCTCGGCTACACTCGGACTTCTTCTCGTTGTGCTGCTCACCGCTAGTTGTACGAATGCGCCCTCGCCCCCCACTACCACGACTAACCTTGAAGCAAGCACATCGACCTCGACCACTGTCTCGACCACCTCTACGAGCGCTGGTGCCTGGACGCCCGCGCCGATAGGAGAGGTGGTAGACCCCGGGGTCGCTGCCAGTCAGGTGGGCGTCAACGTGTTCTGGCTTGGCCCGAGCTTCACGTGCCTTCCCTTGCGGAGTGTGGAGGTAAGGAGCGCGAGAAGGGTCGACCTCGTCTACGCCCACGACGGAGCGGGCGAGCCTCCCGACCCCGCTGACGTCATCACGCTTCTTGAATCTTCCGCCTCGGATTCGACACTGCGGAAGGAAATCGAATCAGGACTTAGGGCGTCGGGCAAGACGGCTGAGCAGTTCACGGAGGGTGGCATCAAGTACACATTCTGGAGCGGTGGAGAAGGCTGGCCGACCCTCGTTCTTGAGAAGGAGGGCACCCTCGTCGTCATCTCCTCATTCGATTATCAAGACGGGCGGGAGGTGCTTCTTGACGCCGCGGTTTCCTTGGAGGCAGTGGACAGGTAGTTGAGGGAACGACCGTTCCCTTGGAGTTGCCCCAGTTCCGTGGACGGTGCAGACTGAGGGGCATGACAGGTTGCGGGGGAGGCACACGGTGGTCGTCTCTAGCAGAAAGCTCGGACTCCATCGGAAACCGTCAGATGGAAATCTTGTGAGGAGGCCCGTATGAGGGCGAAGAAAGGGCCTACAGGATTTCGACTCGTGTTCCTTGCCGGGATAATCACTTTCGTTCTGCTACTGGTCGGACTTACCGTGGGGAGCTGCGTGCCGGACTTGGCGGCCAAGGACATCGCTTCTGTTCAAGTGAAGGTCTTTACTCGTGACCGGCAACAGTGGATGATGCACGAGCTTTCGAGCGCAGAAACCGAGGAACTGCTAGGCATCTGGGGGACCCTTGAAGGCGCGTCCCGTCTCAAGCCTCTGTACGTCGGGCGGGCGGACGTGGAGCTGGTCGCAAACTGCCGAAGTGGCCGGCATGTGGCTCTACGATGGGCGCGCGCTTGGAGCAACCAGCAAGCAGGCGACTATCTCGAGTGCACGGAGTGGGGAGGCACCTTCGCGGCGTCCGGTTACGACGGACTGCGTTCAGCCGAGATGGTGGCCTATCTCGAAAGCTGGACAGCCAAGATAGGTTCCGCCAGCTTCTCGCCCGTCCCCGAATAGCCGGCGATATGACGTTTCGCTGCGCGAGCTAGATTGGTCGTCCTCGCCGGCAGATTAGTTGCGGGAGTATCTACCCGAGGGGAAACAGTAGGTCCAGATCAGGTACCTCAAGACCGCAAGGGTGAGTTCCTCAGTATCAGGAGCTGGCTCAGCGAATAGGTCAAGTCGTCCCCGGCGGCTAGCGGGTGGGAACGTGTTCATGATTTCACCGTATCGTTTTGTGTACTCGAGGAAGACCTGCGCATTGCACTGTCGACGGTAAACCACGAAGGCTACGACTACGCTAGCGACGGCGAGCAGCGCCATAACCAGCGTGCCGTACGCCACAATCTGCTCGTTGGTCATGGTTGACCTCCGCGTAGAATCTAACGCGTTGTGCCTGGGCAGCTGCTCCGCGCCTCTCTTCCGGTTTCTACCTTCTGGCCAGCCGTCGCGGCTCCCCGGGGATGCCGACCCTTCGTCACCAGACAATAAGAAAGGAGGTGAACTATGAACCGCATGTTCGACCCTGGCCTAATGGGGAGCGCCAAAAGTCAGAGAGTTCTGAGGGGGAATAGTGGTTCCGGCGATTTGGTGAAAGCTCTGAACGATGCCGAGGCTTCCAAACATGGACACCCCACAGTGTCTCACCCCGTTCGAGTTAGACACTGTGGGGCACTTGGGGGTCACAGCTCAAGGAGGGGGAATTGAGCAATGACGTGTGACTCCGTGGGCATATGTTCGCACCGTTGACCTGAAACGCTCCTGAACGCCTCATGGGAGCTGAAAAGTCAAGAAGTTCTTAAGGGGGATTGTCGCTTCGGGCGATTTGTCGAAAGCTCTGAACCATGTCGACCTTTCTCTAGGAATCTGAGGGGAGTGAGGGTCGAGGACTGTCTTCTTTCCCTGGCCAAATCGGGTCCGTCCCCGCCGCACGGCACTCACCCCATCGTGGCGATTGACTCCTGAAGGCATCGGCCTACAATGAATCTATACGGGGAGTAAGTGACTCTCCCCACATAGCGCTCGGGGAGGCCGCCGACACGGGGCCTTGCGTGAGCTTACCGCCCGCGCATCGCTCCGTACGGACACCAATCCTGCCCGAGGAGGAGGTGCGTCCTATGAAAGCCGAGAAAACGCTCCTTCTGGTCGCGGTCACCCTAGTCTTGGTTGCACTACTCGTAGGCATCACCGGGGTCAATCCGGCCAACCCGGCCCACACCACCACCGGAACCGCCCATACGGAAGGCGAGTTCTTCTCCACCGGTGGCGGGTTCACGTTCACAGGGACGTTGCAGTACAAGTAGTCTGGCGCTCCACCCGCATTCGGCTCGACAGGGGCAAGGAGTCGTGATGAAGGAGTGTGCATCTTGAGGAGGGCGTCGTACGTCATCGTCGTTATCTGCGGCATCATAGGCGGTTGGGTGGGTTACTGGATTGGCCAGCCCACGGTCAGCCTGCGTTATTGGACTAGCCAGCCCGCGGTCAGCACTTCTGATTTCGCTTGGTGGAGCAAGCACGTGGACTTACCTGAAGGACTGCAACACCACCTCGCCGGATTGGCCGCTGAACGGCAATTTCCCCTCTGGCGCTTCCTGCTTGCGATAGGTATGGCCGTGCTCTTCGTATGCGTAGCCGCCCTGGTGGTCGAGTGGCTCCCGGCCCGGAGAGCACAGAAGGTGTTAGAGAACGGCACCCCGGTGGAGGCTACCGTGGTGCGGGTGGAGAAGACCGGCGAACAAAGGCAAGTCTAAGGCTGCGGGGGCGTCGAACGTCAACTGGCGGTCGGGCTCGACGTGCGTGGGGAGGGCGGTTCGCCGTACCGGGCGCGAACGACCCAGTTCTTCACCGAGTCTGAGCAGCTTGCCCTGCAACCGGGGGCGGGGGTCGTCGTGCGAAACGACCCGGCCAAGCCCACGCGGGTGTCCATCGTGGAACCAGTCGCGAAGTAGAGGGCCCTCCTCGGCGGCACTCACTATGGATGTCTACCGGCACGTGCTTCTGTCAATGCAACAGCAGGCCGTAAATGCCGTTGCTGCGGCGGTTCTAGGCTCCTGATGCTTGCAGAATGTCTGCAAATCACCGAGCGGCATCATCTTCACGCAATACTCATCTAAAATGAAGCCCCGCATATGCAGGGCTTTCTAGGTGCGCCTGGCGCGACTCGAACGCGCGACCTTTGGTTTCGTAGACCAACGCTCTATCCAACTGAGCTACAGGCGCACACTGGCGGAGAAGGAGGGATTCGAACCCTCGAAAGGAGAATTCACTCCTTCACTCGCTTAGCAGGCGAGCGCCTTCAGCCTCTCGGCCACTTCTCCCTATGGGGCGGCGAGGACCGCCGTCTCAGCGAGCGATTATTCTAGCAGAGCGGTCATGGGGTGTCAGGGGATCCTGGTCCGTGCATGGCCGGGGCGGCCCAAGGGTATATGTTGTTGAGATCAAACTGGGACGGCCCGGCGCGGAGCTGCCCAGCGAAAGGCGTCGTTTAAGCTAAGGGAGGTTGCGATGAAGATCAGTGCAAGGAACATGCTCAAGGGCAAGGTGAAGAGCGTGACCCACGGCGCGGTGAATTCCGAGATCGTCCTGGAATTGCCGGGTGGCGCCGAGTTGGTCTCGATCATCACCAAGCATTCGGCGGAGGAACTGAAGCTCGCAGTCGGTTCCGAGGCCTACGCGGTGGTCAAGGCCAGCAACGTGATGATCGCGGTCGACTGACCCCAGGAGTTCCTCTCGCCTGATGCGCATCCTCGTGACCGGAGCCACCGGTTACATCGGGGGACTTATAGTTCCGCGGTTGTTGGAGCGTGGTCACTCGGTGCGCTGCCTCGTGCGCGACCGGACGAGATTCGCGCAGGCCGCGGCGCCACCGGCCCCGGTGGGGGGCGAAACAGCCGCGTCACCCGGCGAGGCGTTGCCTGTCGCGCTGCCGGGCTGGGCGAACCAGGTCGACCTGGTTGAGGGCGACGTCCTTGACATCGACTCGCTCGCTCCGGCCCTGGCCGACATCGAGACCGCGTACTACCTCGTTCACTCGATGGGGGGCGGGTCCGGTCCCGATTTCGCCCAACGTGACCGTCATGCCGCCTCCAACTTCGTCCTGGTGGCTCGGGAGCAAGGCGTGGGGCGCATCATCTACCTGGGTGGCCTCGGCGACGAGGAGGCAGAGCTCTCCGAGCATCTGGCCAGCCGTCAGGAAGTGGGTCGGGTGTTGGCTGCCGGGGGCGTGCCCGTCACCGAATTCCGGGCGGCGGTGATCGTGGGGGCCGGGAGTATCTCTTTCCGCATGGTCCGCTATCTGACCGAGCGCCTCCCGGCGATGATCACCCCGAAGTGGGTCAGCACGCGGATCCAGCCGATCGCCGAGGACGACGTCCTTCGCTATCTGGTAGAGGCCCTGGACCGGCCCGGGTCGGCCGGCAAGGTCATCGAGATCGGGGGGGCCGACGTGGTCACCTACGGCGACATGATCACCACATACGCTCGTCTCCGGGGATTGCGACGCGCACTGGTCCCGGTGCCGCTGCTGACCCCCAGCCTCTCCTCCTACTGGGTAGCGCTGACCACGCCCATTCCCTCCTCGGTCGCCCGGCCGCTCATCGAGGG